>Ga0255047_10000148_pt1 | contig 50056 bp, 91 predicted proteins | sample JV7_2_1_MG_FD_183640 | JGI IMG/M metagenome (GOLD analysis project Ga0255047, IMG submission 183640) | Seawater microbial communities from Jervis Inlet, British Columbia, Canada - JV7_2_1 | ecosystem: Environmental > Aquatic > Marine > Inlet | place: Canada: British Columbia | collected 2016-10-06
CTATATGTCGCAGCACGCGACCTCTTTTAACTAATACTGTAATTCGGTGAATAATCATACACCTGGGGTGAATATTTATTCACTCGCGCGAAATGACTTTTGTCAAGCACGAAATTATTTTCTTGACCGGCCCCGAAATACGTTGTAGCGTTTGGGGGAGGTCAGACACGAAAGGGAAAAACAGAATGGATAAAGTCGAAAAAATAGTAATCGGATTTTTAGTTGTAGTGCTCGTGGCTGTTATTATGGGGGCAATCCTCGCCCCTGCAATCAAAACCCATACCGACGAAAACGGATGTCAATATCTCAGAACGGTCCAGGGCGGAATAACCCCCCGCCTAAATAGCGACGGCAATCAGATGGGGTGTGGGAAATGAAAACCGAAGCCGATGCCGGGGGATATGAGATCAGAAGAATTCCAGGTTATGCAGATTTTGCGATCGGCACGCGGGGGGCGGTTGAGGAGTCGTTTAATTATTGGAAATACCGATCGATCCCGGCCGGGTGTCTGGCGTCTCTAATGGTCGCGGGCCATATCGCCGACGAAAAGGCATTTTTAAAAGCGTTTCACTATTTACAGCTAGCCGGGGTGGAGGTCGTCGGTTTCAACCCGTTGGCCGTCCGGTTGGCTGAGGGGGTTTCGATATGAAAACCGAAAAACCGAAATGCGAGGAGTGCTACTGGTGGATAGCCGGAGTCGAGACGGTTTCAATTCCCACATCCATGAATGTAAAACAAATTGGTGTCTGCTACCGCTTTCCGGCCACAGAAGAAAAATGGGTTGACGACTTTTGCGGCGAGTACACACCGAGGGCGTCGGAGAAACCGAAACCGAAAAAAACGGAGCCGGAAAAGGATTGTCAAAACTGCAACCACGGGGAAGGACAGAGAGGCGATCAGCGGGCGTGTGTGGTGTGCAATATTAATCATTCTAACTGGGCGCCACAACCAGAGGAGCCGGAGCCGGTCGAACAAAATTGTGATGATTGCAAATATTTAGATAGTCTCCCTTGTAAACAGTGTCGCCGCCGGGCATTCTGGGAACCCCGCACCTAATGCCCAAAAAACCAACGAAAAACAAAAAAGGGCACCTATCTCCAGCCGAGTTCGCCAAACGTTGCGGGGTCAGTCAGTCGGCGGTAAGCTTGGCGATCAAGCGCGGCGACATTATTAAGGGTGCGGACGGGTATATAGACAAAGAACTACCGGGTGCCGTGTATTTCCGCACGAAGCCGAAAAGCTGGCGAAATCGAAAACGGCGAGAGAAACCAAAATGGGATCAGTTACCCCCGGCCGGAGAGTTACCGGGCGGATACCACCCCGGCGGAGAGATATACGATCCACAGCAAAAAGTATATGAGGACGTACGCCTAAAAGCTGCGCAGGCGGATCTCAAGTCGTTAGAGTACGCTAACAAGTTGAAGGTTATTGTTGATCTCGATGCACTGGAACAGCGGTTTGGGGTGTTCAGGGATTTCCTTTTGAACGGTTTGATCTATATGCCAGAGTCTGTTTGTGATATGCTTTGGCTAAAAGCCCAGGGGGCCGAGCACCCGGAACGAATAATTGAGGAGACCCTAAAAGACGTGATAGCCGAAATTATAGAGCAGGCCAAACGCGCGGCGGCGGCAGTAGTTCCGCCCGTAGAGGGGACGAAATATATAATGATCCGTCCGGGGGAAGCCGGGGGTGATGGTGGTGGGGAGGAGTCGGATGAATAACGGCGGCGATATCCGCTGGGATATAGTCGGGCAGGCCCAGCTATTGGCCCGATCGTACAGACTCTATCTGCATTCGTCCGGGAACGCGAGACGGGATCATCTGAAAATAATGCGAATCCATATGGGCACCGTCGAATTTATGGCTAATCAGTACGCAGCCCGGAAGTTATGCGAGTGCGGGCAAGCGACGGCGATGTCGAGCGACCCTCGATGTGTGGGTGATAGTAGATGTGGGGATTGCATGTGTCCGGTTGAAGAATTGGATGTGATCGATTATTCACGGCGAGAGTCTAGTTTTTCCCTAGGGTGCCGGACTGGCGAGGGGTTACCCGAAGATTTCGAAAATAAAAAAGGGGAGTATCGGATGGCGCGAGAATTACGAAAAAAGATGGGTCGACCGTGGGGAACGTTGAAATTCGCGGGGTCGATAGATTTTGCGGAGGAGAAAAAATGAAAACGATGAATTGCACGACGTGTAACGGGTCGATGAAAAACGACAAGATGTGGGTGTGTGTTGCCGGTATGGGTGCGATGAGTGCCGACGGTCAAGGGCATATATGTACCATGTGGACCACGAGATCGGACACCATTGACGGTGGGGCGTTACCGTGGGACTCCGACCCGGAGAAGGCCCGCGCTATTTTCGAGGCTTGGGCTTGGGGGCTAGGGGTCGAATTGGAAAGATCCGAAAGGCGACGGGTGAAATGTATTATTTAAAACTGAGAGACGCCGACGAAAACGAAGCTGCGTTTTATTCCGGGTTCGAAGAAGTACAGCCGGGCTGGAAATATGAGAATATAAACGGAAATTTTCTAATGACAGAAAAGTTCAAGTATGCGGAGGCATTCGAAACATTGGACGCGGCCGAAAGGTTTTGGGCAAAATACGACACGCACGAACGTTTTGTTATTATGGAGAGGGTAGGATGACCGCCTGTCAGTCGGACAACGGCGGGCAGGAGGGGTGCGAAACCTACCGCGAGCGCGCCGCGATCATAGAATACCACGGAGCGATCGAACGGCCGGAGGCGGAACGGCGCGCGCGCGAGTATTGCTGTATCGGCTGTTCGGAATATGGCGAGCAGGGCGGATTATTTACGGAGGTAAAAAATGAAAAAATGTCCGGTATGTAAAAAAACCGAATGCGTAAACGATGAAGTTTGCGAACTTCGCGCGCGCAAATTTCTAGATCTTATATTTTTTGGCAAGGAAAGAGGAAGCGCGATTGACAAGATCAAAAAGATGAAGATCAATCCGGGGGGAATGGGACTTCCGGGGGGAACCGTCCCGGAGGAGGATCGATAATGGGCACTGTTACGAATTTAGCAGATTGGAAACAGAGAAAAACCCGAGAAGTGAAAAAGTATATGGAAATCCTGTTTGAGACGTACAGCGAAAGCAGTGGGGAAAAGGTGGGGGAAAACGTGAGCGTTTGTAGGTTTTCTTACGACGAAAACGGGGATGTGGTAATACACAATGAAACGAAGGTGAAAAATGATCAGCCACGAAATATATTTCCTAGATAATCCGCAGACGGCACAGCTGAAAGATGCGCTGAGAAAGGCGCGATCCGATCTAGCTGCCTTGGAAATCCGGTATGAAGGCGTGTGTGAATCGGATCTCAGATTTAACAAAATGTGTGCGGAACAGATAACGGAAATGCTAAGGTTGAGGAAAGAGATAGCAGAGTTGAAGGGCGACCCGGTATACCTCCGGCCGGACGATGCCTAAAACCATAGAGACAACCCTAACGATTCCAGCGGCGACAGCCGCGCGTATGTATGCCGACGTCCAGAAGCTGATCGACGCCTGTCCATCTCGCGTGCCGACGATTACCGTTTCTGAGTTTGCGGCCAGCGACCGAGTTCTGCCCAGGGGGACACCGTACCCCGGCCCATGGCGTAACGAGCGCACTCCGTATCTAGTAGAGATCATGGACGCACTCTCGGCCAGCAGTCCGATTACAGGCGTGGCGTTTGCGAAATCTGCACAGGTCGGCGCGACTAGTGCGGTAGAAAATCTGATTGCATATATCATCAAAAGCGTTCCTGGGCCAACGCTTTATTGTACGGCCAACGAAAAACTATTGGCCAAATGGGTCAACAAACGGTTGACTCCTCTGCTTGTATCGTGCGGACTCGACGGAGTAATTGACGCCCAAAGCAAGATGAAAGGTGGAAGACGCACGGGGAACAAGATGTTTTCCAAAGAGTTTCCCGGTGGAAGTTTGGACATGGTCACGGCCGGAAGCGCGGCGAACTTGAGATCGGATACGGTCAGGTATCTGATCCTCGATGAGCTCGACGGATATCCCTTGGACGTCGACAAAGAGGGAGACCCCGTATCGATCGCAGAGGCCCGGACGAAAAACTGGAAACGACGGAAGAAAATTCTGTATATTTCGACACCCACCACGGCCGAGACGAGTCATATTTGGCCGCTCTACGAGTCGGGAGACAGACGAAAATATTTCGTCCCCTGCCCACATTGTGGCGAATTTCAGGTGCTGGAATTTGGATACGATTATACCGAGGATGAAGACGACGACCGGCCCAGCCACGGCATGAAATGGGAAGTCGTTAAGGGGCATTTGGATCCTAAGTCCATCTATTACGAGTGCGAACACTGCCACGAGTCGATCTATGAGTCGAAAAAATGGGCGATGTTACAAAAGGGAGAATGGAGACCGACCGCGATCTCGAATAGTCCGCTGTTCAGGTCGTACCATATCAGCGCGATCTACTCATTGATGGAGGACTGGGTATTTGTTGTCCAGGCTCACCTAAACGGTGAGGACAACGCCTTGAAAAAACGTGCGTTTGTAAATACCGGTTTGGGGCTGGCGTATCGCGAGGTGGGAAAGAAGATCAACCACAAGAAAATCAGAAATAACGCTGGGCTGTATAAATCCGGCACGATTCCCGACATGTTGCCGGGAGTTCTGTATTTGACAGCGGCGATCGATATCCAGAGGGGCCAGGCGAAGTCCACCGAGCTTGGGCCTAGGTTAGAGATGGAAATTTGCGGCCACGGCCGGGGGTATCGAACCTGGAGTATTTTGTATAAGGTGTTTCGCGGAGATATTGGCGATGCGTTCGATGGGGCGTGGGAGGATCTTTTTCAGTGGGCCGTTAAAAACCGGTTGACATTCTTGCGTCCGGATGGTATGAGCTTTTCTCCTCAAATAATCGGAATCGACTCCGCAGACGGTGAGACAGAGGGGCAAGCGTTCCAGTTTTGTACCCGTTGGCAGAATACCTTTCCGATCAAAGGTTTTCACGAGCTGAAAAAAACCGAGGGGAAGATCAATGATTATCTCGACCCCGAGAGACACACCGATTTCGATAGATTCCGTGAGCGGTCGAAGGCCGGGCAGACGGTTTTTCAGATATCGACGAACTGGTACAAAAAGCAGATATACAGCAATTTGGCCATCAACCGCCGCGAGGGAGACTTCCAACGCCCGAATTTCATGGATCATCCCAAGGATTACGGCGAACGATATTATAAAATGTTGACAGCGGAGGAGTTGAGGCCGGATGGAACGTTCTGGAAGCCTTCAAGTAGGGCGAATGAGGCGTTGGATCTCAAGGTATATAATTGTTGTCTCGCGGAAATCTGGTTAGCGGCACAGGTCAAGCGCGCGCAGGGGGTCATTATGAAAGAGGGCAATTTGTCAAAAGAACAAGTCGAGCAGACGATACGATCTCCGTATGTGTTGGATTATTTGGAAAAGTTGACTGCTCGGAGGAAGGTATGAGCGAAATCGATAGCGCGTTTTATAGATTTGTTAACCGCATTTGCGATATACTAAAGGATCCTGAATTCGAACAATTAGCGGAGAACGTTAAACAGGAAGGTCGGGAGATCGTCGAAAAGATGAAACTAGGCACCTATGAATATCTAAGAAAAAAACATTCCTCCGGCCCACAAAACAGTTGACAGCGGGGACGGATAGGTGGGATAAACAGTCACCTTGTTTTTCTGATCGGAAAAGGTACTTTTCAAAACGGCTAACTTTCCACGGTTGGGCCGTTTTTTTTACTTGACACCCCCAACGAACTACGATATAAAAAGTTGTTTCATCCTTTTTCCCTTTGGATGTTGCTCTCCTCGCTCCGCCCCTTAAAATGGGCGGGGCACTTTAATCTAATAAGTATCTAACTTTTAGCCTTAGACATTTCTAACCCACCGTAATCATACAAAAACATTAGATCGGAATGTCTAAAATAGATCTAACTATCCGGTCTAGACATTCTAATCGCAAAGCGAATAACTCACCTGCGACCGACAAAACCGGTTGTCGCTAACGGAATCAAGATCCGTGCGCGACAAACTCCATCACCGCCCGATGTATAAAAACACACAGAATCCTGCATAAATATACAATTTCTCTTGACACCCACATGTAACCCGGTGTAGGTATGAGTATGACTTGTCGTAATACGGCCCGTTTTGAGCGTATAATTACACAAATTCAAACTTTACAGGCGCAGCTTGAGGCGTTGAACCTTACTTTTTTGACAGCCTCCGCCACCGATGTAGACGAATACAGGTTTAATAGTAACGAGGGATCGCAAAGCACCGGCCGCCGATCGTTAACCGAGATGGGCGCCGCGATCGATAGACTTCAGGCTATGATTGACAAACTTTACCGCCAGCTCGAAGGCAACGGAATCACGATCATGAATCTCCGCCGTAAGCAGAACGGGCCGCGCTGCTAATGGGGTGGCTCTCAAAGATCGCCGGGTTTTTCATTGGCATGAATACTGAACAACCCGAGATCGGCGCGTATTCGGGCAACTACGGCGGCGGGTACGGTGGATACGGCGGGTACGGTGGATACGGCGGCGGATATCCATACGGAGGAATAGGCAGCGGCGGCGGTAAATGGCCCGGTGGGATGTCGACTAACGGCAAAGCTCCAATTTTCGACCACTGCGCAATACGTCAAAACGCCCGATCGGCATACTTCGAATCCCCACTAGGTAAATCGATTGTTGATACTTATGCGGACTCGGTAGTTGACCAGGGTTTGAAATTACAGGCAGAACCGAAATCAGATATTCTGGGTATCACTCCCGAGGCGGCCGAAAAATGGGCCGAAGAAACAAACGAGGCGTTTGATCTCTGGGCCGGATCGAAAAAATCTAGTTTAGATGAAATGTTGACGTTTTATCAGATACAACGTCTAGCAGTTATCTATCAACAGAGAGACGGCGAGTACTTCAACCGCTTCCATTACTCCCGATCTCGGGCACTATTAAATCCGTTGCAACTGCAATTTATCGATCCGAATCAAATACGCGGTACGGAGTTCACGACCACTTACGGTTTCCAACGCGACAACGACGGAATAGAGAGAGACGCAGCGGGCCGGGAAATATCCTACAAAATTTGGGTAAGAGATAAAGAATATAACTACAAAGAAGTAACTGTCAAGAAAAAAAGCCGCTCCGGCCGAATTTTCATGGTACATGGTTTTATGCCAGAACTACCGGGCCAAACGCGCGGGTTTTCCAGGATGCAACATATTTTGCAGAACCTGGAAAACCAAGAAGATTATTCTCTCGGCATTTTAAAGAAGTGTATCAATCAGTCAAGTATTACGATGTTCGTCAAGCCGTCTCAAGATAACCCGGCGTCGAATCCATTTGAGGGCATAACGACTGGCGGAGCCGGGCCGGTTGCCACGGTGACACCGACAACCGATCCGGCGGCCATGGCCGCTACGATCGCCAACCAGGTACACTATCAACCGATGCCGGAGGCGACATCTAACGTTCCCGGATCGATCGGTGTTTTTAATCTCAATGAGGGCGAAGAGATCAAGCCGTTCCAGGATACCGGCCCGCTTCCTCAATACGGTGATTATATCGATTCTCTCAGTTCGTACGTGTGCGCGTCGATGGGCGTGCCGCTCGCGGTAGTGAAAAAACAATTTGAAGATTCATACTCCGCCAGCCGTGCCGCCCTCCTGTTATGGGATCGTATCCGAGGTATTTGGGAAAACGAACTAGACAGCGATCTTTTAGCAGACGTGTACGAGATGTGGTTATCCGGAGAAATAGCGGCCGGACGACGTACCGCGCCGGGCTGGACCGATCCCCGTATGCGGGCGGCGTGGTTATCCCATAGTTGGGCCAGCCCGCCGATGCCCAACATAGACCCGATGCGCACTGCGAAAGCCGACAAGGAATATATTGAAATGGGCGCGCAAACCCTCGATCGAGTTGCGCGGAATCACAACGGCAGCTCGGGTAAATCGAATCGTGCCAAACTCGCGCGAGAGTTGCCAGAATTACCGCTTGCCCCATGGTCGGCAGCGGCGCAGGCGGCGGCGCAGGCCGAAGCGCAGGCCGATGCGTCCGCCGATACGAGCGACGACAAACCGAGCGAGAAAAAAACGAGCCGCAAACGCGGCAGACCGGCAGGAGTTTAAAAGATGGCAGATCCCGTATTAATAGCAACCGTCGAAGAAGTTTGGAAAAAAGTCGCCACTGGTGTGTTGGTCGGTCAAATTTGGAAACAAATCATTGATTCGGATTATCTAATCACGTACCGCGCGACTGGAAACCCGGCGCCCACGGATTTATCAGACGCGCAACCGTGGGCCGGTCAATCGGCGTTGATCGAGTCTCCGACGCCGATCGATGTTTACGTGTATTCCAGAAAAGCCGGATCGGTGAGGGTGGATCTATGAAAATCGGGCCGGGATTAATCAGCGACCCGAATTATTTCCTTTCCGTGGCGCGCGGAAATGTAAAGGGAGTATCGGCCGTTCGAAAATACGGTAAAGCGAGATTGGACACGGGCGGATTCCGGGACGTGTGGTTTTTCGGGAGTGATAACAGGGGTAATTTGGATTATGTGCAGCCCGCCGATGGGACCGCGCCGATCACCCACCTTTCAAGTTCGGACAATACCGACGCCGGAGTAGCCATTCTAACGGGGTTGGACATTAACGGGGCCCTAACTGTCCAGCCCGCTACCGTCGCAGGAAATGCTAAAGTTGCGCTCACGACGCCCTTATGGCGCTGTCATACTACGCAGTTCACCAAGGCGGCCACTAGTTACATCATAGGTTCGGCCGATGCGGGGGGCCGGTTGTCTGGGTTACAAGGAGATCTATACGTTTACGAAGATGTCGTTCCAGTGGCGGGAGTCCCGGCGGCCGCCGCCGTTCGATCTTACGTGGAACGATTTCACAATCGGACCCTACAGGCGTTTTATACGGTTCCGCTGGGTACAACCGCATTTGTGATGTGGGCCAGAAACACAATCAACAAAAAGACGGCGGCAGCTGTGGAGGCAGAGGCATGGATTCGGCCATATGGCGGCGTTCCATTTATTGGGGACACAGGATCTGTTCACACGGACGGAACGGGCACCTATCAAGAGTGTTGTTTTTTACAACAACCGGTTCCCGCGTTGACAGATATCATGATTCGCGCGGAGCCTGATTCAAATGATACGTCCTACGGCGGACGTTTTGACATCTTACTCTTCGAAGACGGGGTACTTTAGTGTCAATCGTCCAAACACAGCAGATAATCGGGCCGGGTGGCGGAGGAGTTTTCGTCGAAAAAAACCGCACGGCGACTTTCGCAGTTGATGCTAGTTCGAATCACGGCGCATATCGCGGCCGATCGATTACGTCTAGTGGGGATCACAATTTCACATTTGTGGTACCAGCTGAGTTTGATGCGTTAATTTCAATTGAACTTTACGGAATCCCGGAGTCGTCGTTCACGTCGCAGGATATCGACCTAGACAGTAACTACGGGGGCCTGGGAGAAAATTACCAAACCCACGTAGAGGCCGATCACACGGGTACCTACTCCGGGGTTATTAATTCCGGGTTCAGCTTGGATCTGTCCTCGGTTTTCTCTGCCCTATCGGCCGGGGATCGGTGTGGTGTTCTGGTCGATCACAATGTGATTGGCGACACGATAAATTATTTAATGATTGTACTCAACTACACGGTGGCATAATGGCTGAAACAACTTACACATATACACGAACACTCAAAACGGGCTATTACGATATCGGATATAACGACCCGTCCGCTACTCCAGCGAGGGTTGAGCCGGCTTTGATCGGCGAAGTGCTTGCGGCGATCAGTGTTGAGCCTCGCATGTGTTGCGACGGGACTGATTGTATGTTGATTTTTCCCGATGCCCTATCGGGCGGAGACAAAACAACCCTTGACACAGTGGTATCAGACCACAAGACGGCGGCCCCATGAAATATCCCAGGATTTTAAGCGAGCTTATCGGCCACCAATGGGCGATTTTACCAGAAGCGTTAAAGGGTATTTTGGCGGGAATAGAAAACGGGTTATCGCCCGAAGATTACAAACTTTTTCACGCGGTGTCTCAAGACGATATGTTTGCACTTACGGCCGAAGCCGGGGAGCAACCGGAGGGGACGCGATTTACTAGGATCAGTGGTGACACGGCGTTTCTATTTGTCAATGGGCCGATCATACCGCGTTCTAGTGCCATAACTGATATTTCTGGTTTGACCTCGATCAGCCAGTTGACCACCGAATGGCTAGCACTGGAAGCCGATGAGGAGATCGTCAACATCATAGGAGTTTTTGATACTCCGGGAGGCGCCGTGGCGGGTGTTTCGGATTTCGCCGGTCTGATTGCAGCCAGCGGCAAAAACACGGTGGCGTATGTTTTCGGCAATGCCGCGAGCGCTGGGTTTTGGATCGCGTCGGCGTTTGATCATATTGTTTCTAGTGACACTGGTCTAGTTGGATCGGTGGGCGTCGTCATGTCGGTCAACATTCGCGAGGACGATCAGACGGTTGAAATTGTCTCGAATCAGTCTCCTTTTAAACGAGATAGTTTGAAGTCGAAAGCCGGAAAAGAGCGAGCGCAGACGATCGTCGATGATTTGGCGGACGTTTTTGTAAGCACGGTTGCCACCGGTCGCGGGGTGAGTAAAAAAACGGTTTTGTCGAAATTCGGTAAAGGCGGAATGCTAGTTGCCGCCCGAGCGCAAAAAGCAGGAATGATAGACGCAATTTCGACAATGCAAGGAACGATTGCACAACTAAAAAATAACGAAGACATGAGATCCGATACCGGATCTGACAATGCAAATATGTCCGCTGGCGCGGGCGAATCAATCACTATGGAGGTGAAAAAAATGAATTTGCAAGAAGCGATCGCAGAGTCGCCGCGCATAGCCAGCGAGGTAGATAAGATCAAAGAAGAGGCTTACGCAGAGGGTGCAAAAGTGGCAGCGACAGCCGCCGCCGCAGATGCAACTGCCGCCACCGAGAGGACCAGACTTTCTGCTGAAATTTTGGTTAGCGAGGTCTACCCCAAGGCGATCAAAGAGATGGCCGCCAAGGTGCTGAATGGAAAAGTATCGGCCGACTCTCTCCAAGGTGCCGTAACCGTTTACGATGCCATGAAAGAAGACGAAAACGGGGAATCCGCCGAAGGCGAGCAATCCCCGCCGACTCCGACACAGGGCGACGATCAGCCGTTGTCCGAAGATGGATCCGTTTCTACCGAGGCAGACGTTCAAGCGACGATCGCTCGACTGAGCGGGGAGGCATAAGATGGCCGTACAAACAAGAACTGATTACACCAATAAGGCGTTTGTTCTTTCTGGCGAACCGGCCACCGATGAGGCGGCAACGCTTCTCCAGGACGCCGGACGCGGGGCCGTGGCGCTTGAGGAGTTCACCTTAATGTCTCAGGTTTCCGCCTCTGGAAAATGGGTTCCTTTTACCAATGAGGCCGCCACAAACGGCACGCAGATTCCAGCCGGGATTATCCTTGCGACGGTTACCGGTGCCGAGCTGGTAGCCGGGGATGTTGTGGACATTCCGATTCTTGTAGGAATTGGGATCACTATCGACGGCGGACAACTCGTTATCGAAAACTCCAAAACCCTCGCAACTGTGATCACAGATAGTACCCTCACTGTCAAAGCCGAGTTGAGGCGCCAGGGCATTTTCACCGAATCCGTCATTGATATTGACGGCTTTGAGAACTAGGAAGGATTTAAAATGGTAGCCTATAACACAACTCCCCTTTCCGTCGATCTGTACGGCCGCGTAATGGCGTCGTCTTTCAACGAGAAAGATATAGTCGGCGTTCCAACCGGCTTTCAAGTTTTTTTCGGACAGCCCGAGGGAAACAGTCAAACGATCTTTTCCCCCGACTCGAATGACGTCGATATCGATATCATTAGAGCCAACGAGCGCACGGCGGTACTAGTTCCGCGCAGTATACGGGGCCGAACCCTTGGCGACACTCAAAAGGACGCCAACAACCAGCGTTTCACAAACATCAATCGCGTATTTCCTCTCTCTATTGAGGAGAGCGATTTCGCGGCCGGGCAACTGCTAAACAGGCAGATGGGCGAAAATCCCTATGCGACGCGCACCCGTCGCGAACGGCTGCAGGCGTTGGCCGTAGATGCGCACCGTGAGCAAGTCCGGCGCGAGGTTCGACTATTTGAACGACTGGCGGCTTTGTCGATTTTAACGGGCAAGATGCCCGCAATTTTGGGTACATCCGATAGTACTCTTGAGTATGATTTCCTCAGAAATTCGACTCACTCGGTAACTCTCGGCACCCAATGGTCGAATATTGCGGCCGATGCCCTAGGGGATATCGACGACTCATGGGATCTTATCCGTGAAGATGCCCACGTTTCCGCCGATATGATGCTTGCTGGTGAGGGTGCTTTTGAGGCGTTTCTTTTGAATACCGCCGTACTTGCGAAGGCCGACAACCGACGTTTTGAGATGGTCATGGTCAATCAAAACATGCCGGTACCTGAGAAGTTTTCCAGGTTTATCGAAGCTGGGATGACTGCTCGCGGACGGCTCCGAACTCCTCGCGGTCACGAAATCTGGATGTTCACTTACTCGGACGTTTACACCGCCTCCGGTGGCACGGCCACTAAGTACATGGACGACGACAAAGTTCTCATTTGTTACAGCCAAGCTCGCGCCGATCGGTATTTCGGGCCGCCTGAGTTGCTGCCCCAGGTCGAGCAACGCACCCAACTATATCAACAGCTTTTCGGCTTTGATATTACCACTCCGAATATGCCGCCCAATGTTAAAGGCGGTAGCCGAGTGATTCAACCCGGAATGTTCTACTTCGACGCATACGCAAACGCAGAGTGGACAAACGCAACAACTCGATGCCAGACCGCGCCGATCTTTGCTACTACGCAAACCGACGCCTATGTTGTCATCGAAAACGCCATATAGGAGGGCTTAAAATGGGCGATGTAAAATTATTGGAATGGACCGGATCGGGCGTCTTTAAAAAGGGGAAAAAAGATGTCTACAAAAAGGACGATTATGTCGATCCAGAAGGAATTGATCCGGATACATTGGCAAAACTGAAAAAGGCCGGATTGCTGGTTGATCCTGATAAGGCGATTGCCAAGAAAAAGGCAGCGGCCACGAAAGCTAAATTGACGGGGAAGAAATGAAAATCCCCAAGGGTAAGGTCATGTATGTAGCCGGTGGAAGATTCGAGGAGGAGATCCCCGACGAAAAACTACCGCCCGGCTGCAAAGAGAAATTGGATCCGGAACCCGAGCCGAAACCCGATCCGAAACCCGATCCGAAACCGGACAAAACGAAGGCCGGAAAAAAATAGATGAACCTACGCGAACAAGTTGAGGCAGATCTAGAAGTGACTCTCGAAGGCGAATGGGGTTTACCCGTCGTCCTCATTAGTCCCGACGGAGAAAAACAGGAATCTCCCGTTATTCTCTCGGCGTCCGATCTGTCTTTTCTTGATTCGGATAGTAGTATCAACTCGGTTACGACCGACTTTAGATACTTGCGTTTAACTATTGGAGACACGATCACCGTTTCCGGATCCGCCTCGAACGATGGAACTCTAACTGTTGCAACTATATCACAAAACAAAATAACAGTTGATGAGGCCATAACGACTGAGGCGGCCGGGAGCGCGATCACTCTTGTAAACGATAGTTTGGATCTATTGGGTCAAATTATCTACGATACCCTTTCCGATAGCCCAGAGACGGGCGCGGAAATAATTGTCCACAAACCGGTTGTAACTCTCAGACGCACGAGTTTAACCAGAATTCCCGTAGACGGTGAAAACTGGTATGTTGAAATACCTTTGAATCCTAGCCTTACTGGCACAAAGTATCCCTTTACTATGGAACGCCCTACAGAGGACGGCGGATCAATAGGGTTTATTCGTCTCTATCTCATACAGGCGGATCAGATATGACGATGAATTTCAGACTGATTAAAGCGTCGATTGTAACCATGTTGGGCGCGGCGGCGGCTGGACAATTTAGGGTTATTGGCTATCAAGAGCAGGGACAGGGCGCGACTGAGATCAAAGATCTGAATCGTTCGGTTCAGGTCTATTATAGGTCTGGCGACTTTCCGAAGTCGGCCGGATCGATAGTCGGATCGGTTACTCACGAAATGACGTTTAGTCTCGATTTGGCGTTGTCTTCTCCTTCGAATGTGGATTTGACCGTGATGCAAAATCCAGCGTCTAGCCCGGCCGCGTTGACAGCGGCCCTTGCGGCGTTGCAAGAGTCTACCGAGTTGGCAGACGCGAGTTTCGATGAGTTCGCCGACGTCGTTTACAATATCGTCATGAACGCAGAAAATATCGATCTCGGTTGGACTAGCGAAGTCGGATCGCGTTGGATTGGAAATATAAATAAAGACGACCCCATAGAGCGCGGGGCTCTGGTCGTTCTGACTGGACAGATGAATTTGACATGTAAAATAGACGAACAGCTTTCCGGCGAAACGCCGGTTCTGGGCGTCGCGCCTGTCCACGACATAGAATTAGAAACATATCAAACAGACAGCGAGTCAACCCCCGATGCAGAGGGTAAAGCTGGCGTATTAACAGGAGGCTAAGGAATGCCACTATCAGCAAGTAGTTTAGCTGCTGCCGTTGGATCATCGGTCGAAAACGTCCAGTTCCAATCATCGGCGGAAGTATTACCTAGGAAAATTTTAATTATCGGCACATATGATCCCGCTAAAACGGCGGTTGTTGCCGAGACGCCCGTCTTGGTAACCAATGAGGCCGACGCCGGATCGGTTTTTGGGTTTGGTTTCATGGTGCACAGGCTGGCGATCAAGACGTTTGCCGGTGGTCTAGGTGTCGAAACTTGGATCCAACCACAAGCGGAGACCGGCGCGCAATCTACCGGTGATATCGATTTCACAGGATCGGTTCCAACCGAAAACGGAACGATTTATCTTTATATCGCTGGCGATGCTGTTCCGGTGGATATACTGGCTACCGACACGGCCACGTCCATTGCGTTAAAAGTAAAGGACGCCATTGTGGCAAATACCGATCTACCCGTTACGGCCGCTTTGAACGTCACCCCGGAGATCGTAGACTTGACCGCCAAAAGTGAAGGTCCATGGGGCGATGATATCTCGATCACTTTCAACTGGGGAGTGGGCGAAGCTCTCCCCGATGGGGTGGTTACCGCACTCACTGCCATGACCGGCGGCACTGGTATTCCTGATATTGACGACGCACTCAACGGATTGGGGACCGGCGACGATCAGAACGAAAGTTTTTTTACGGATGTCGTCCACGGTTACGGGTCGGATACTACGACTCTCGACAAGCTCTCGGTTTATAACGGCATTGCAAACGGATTTACCGGGAACTATGCCGAACTCGTTTCTCGACCTTTTAGGGCATTGATCGGAGACACGACCGCCGGATCCGGTGGCTTAACGGCCGTTTTGGCGTTGGGCAACGGTCGCAAAACCGATCGAACAAACGGTATTATGTCGAATCCCGGATCACCCAACCATCCCGAGGAGATCGCCGCCATGGCGATCGGAATCATGGCGAGAATAAACGCGAACCGCGCGGAGGAGTCTTACATAGGCCAAGTGATGGGCGGGATTATTCCCGGACTCAAAGCGGACCGGTGGACAAGTTCCTACGACTCTCGCGATACCGCCTTGAAAGCTGGCGTCTCTCCGATCAAAATTGAAAATGGCGTTTCGACCATGCAAAACGTCGCCTCGTTTTACCATCCCGATTCGGTCCCGGTGACTTCGAACGGCTATCGGTCCATGAGAAATATTTCGATTTTGCAAAACATCCTCAATAACGTGAAGGTAAATTTTTCTCAACCCAAGTGGCAGGGAATCTCAATCGTTGCGGACGTCACGAAAGTAACCAATTCCACCGACCGAGAGAAAGCGCGAGATATTGACGCGGTGATCGATGACCTTCTAGCGCAGGCCATTTCGTTTGAGGGGCACGCTTGGGTTTTTACGGCGGCGTTTACAGTTGCTAAACTTCAATCGGGAACAATGGTTTCTATTCGCGCCGGAGGCACCGGGTTTGATTCGACACTCCCTGTAATTCTGAGCGGCGAGGGTGGAATTTTTGACACTAATACTCAATTCGACACGTCGTTAGCCGTGTTGCTATAGGAGATTGAACAATGGCTAAAGATGTAGTTGGTAGTTTAAGGAAATTTACCTGGGAGGGCGTCTCGTATAACGTCGCGTTTGACACGAACGTTGCCGAAATGATCACGAGGTTCGAAAACAGTATGATTCCCTCATCTGGAAAAAACATGCGCAAGATGGTTAAGCGGGTCACCTCGCGCGAGGGTCTCGTTTTGCTCGTTAATGCAGCCGAAAAAGACCTTCTTAAAGCGGCGGCCGAGTCGCTTGATTCTGGAAGAATGGCATATACTAACGCGGCCGGGGATACCTACCGCGCGACCGGAACGATGGAGATTGAAAACAATGAAACAGAAGAGGGGCGATTGGCCGTTCAATTGCTTCCAGAGGACGACTGGACACCGTTTATTAATGCGTAAACACGAACGAATAAACACGAACGAATAAACACTAATGAAAGGGAACAACAATGTCAGAAAAATTATCAAAGGAATCAGCACAGGAACAGATTAAACTTCTGTTTGACAACTACAATATGGACCCGGCAGACATTGAAGACGAGAAAAAAGCGAATAGTCTATTAGGTCTTAAAAACCTTTTAGAAATACTGGTCATGAACCGCCAAATCGAGGTAAAAGAAACCGACGACGGCGGAGTAATTGTAGAACAGCATCTACAGCGGCCGCCCAAGGATTTTGCCAATCCCGTGATCACATATGCGGAAATTTGCGGGAAACACAAAATCGCCATGAAGGACAACGACGAAAACGATAACTATGGAAAAATTCATTCTCTTATGGGTGCAATGTCCGGTTTGGGCGGCACGGCGATTTCTCAACTGAAAACTGTTGACATGTCTGCCATTGAAACATTGGGGGCCTATTTTTTGGCAGTGTGATCCCACCGGTAGATCAGTGGATTGGTAATCTTTTCTACCGTGGGGTACAGCCCAGTGAGATCGCAAAATTGAAATATCACGAGTTAAAATATTTTGATTCGTGGCACAAACTAATGTCCGAAGCGGAGAAGCCCAAAACCTAATGCCCGATTTTGTAATAACGACGACTTTTAAGGCAGATGACAAGGTTACATTTGCGTTTAAAAAGATGACGAAAGGCGCCGATAAATTCGGTAAAAAGTCTGAGAAGTCGTTTAAGAAGGCCAGCCGCTCGGCACTTAGTTTTAAAAAGTTGGTGGGCGGAATTCTCACGGCCGGAGTGGTCCAGCGCGGTTTTAGTTTGCTGGAGCGGGGGGTCAGTGGCGTTGTAACCGAATTCGTTCAGTTTGACGATGCGATTACGGCGGCGGCTGCTAAATTCGATTTGATACCTAAGGGCACAAAAGAATTTGCAGCGCTGGAGAAGGCCGCGCGCGAGGTTGGCGCAACTACAGAATTTACGAGTACTCAAGCTGGCGAGGGGTTGCGGTTTTTGGCGAAGGCCGGTTTTGATGCTGAGTTTGCGATCAAGTCGTTAAAATCGTTTGTGGACTTATCGACCGCCTCTGAAATGGAGTTCAGCCGTGCCACCGATATCGCCACCGATACCATGGGGGCATTCGGCCTAAACGTCGACGATACCAGTAAGAGAATGGAAAATCTCCAAATGGTCAACGACGTTTTATCCAAAGCCGTAAACATGGCAAACGTGGATTTAGAGGATTTATTTGAGACCATAAAAGGGGCAGCGCCTATCGCCAAACAGTCCGGAATTTCCATCCAGAAATTTACAGCCGTCGCAAGCTTCATAGGCGGCGCGGGAATTAAGGGATCTCTCGGCGCGACGGCGCTTAAGAATGCGATCATCAACCTTGCGGCCCCTACTCCGAAGATGACAAAACAACTCCAAAAGTTTGGAGTGACACAGAAATTTGTCGCCAAAAACATACAGGATCCAGTCGCGGTATTAGCGAAGCTCAAAGATGGCCTTGTGGGTGTAGGCAAGGCGCAAAAGGTTGCGGCCCTTGCTACCATATTCGGAAGGCGCGCGGCGGCTGGTATGGCGATAACCATGGACGGCGGAACGAAGGCCCTTAATAAATTTGAACAGTCGTTAATCGATTCAAAACAGCACTCTAAAAAGTTAGCCGACCTTATGCGGCAATCGCTAGGCAAAAAACTAGCGGAACTCGAATCAACCGCGATCGAAGTAGGCTTTAAATTCCTGGATGCGTTCAAAGGAGACATCCCCAAGGCCATCGACGCGGCAATAGCAGCGATACGGAAATTCGATGTCAAATCGATTATGGTCGAGGTTGAAAATGTGATAGAGGCGTTCCGTGGTTTTGATATTAACTCTTTCGTCCAAGGTATCGAAAAAGTAGTAAGGGTTACGGCCAAAGTCGTCTCAACTCTGGAAAAGATATCCCCGGCTATTGATTTTATAAATGACAAAATGTTCCCCTTTCTTAATACCGCGAAAAAGGTTTTTCTTGCGGTGGGTGGCTTCATTTTAGATGTGATCGACAATTGGGATATAATGGGCAGCTCGCTGAAAGAATCGTCTTTAGACGTCTGGCACTTCATCAAGACCGGGTTTAAAAATCTGTTCTTCGGAATATTGGGCGGTGTTCTTACACTCGGTTTGAAGGCTAAAAACATTCTACTCGGACGGGATCTGAACGCCGGGATGGATGAGTTACAGAAAAATATCGCGGGTGGAAGCTTATTCAGATCCGACGCCGAAAAGGGTTTGCCGGTGAAAGCCGAAAGAGAACTACCGGCACCCCGGCAGGCACCCAACCAGGCGGAGATCGAGCGGAGCGAGTCGAGCGAATTCCGCGCCTTTTTAGATTTCCAGAACGCCCCCAAGGATTTGACTTTTATCGGTGCTCAGGGATCGCCCAAGGTTGAAGTAGAAGGGCTAGGGGCGCAATAGTGGCAACACCTCTTACCAAAATAAAAGAGCTGTTGGGGCTAGGACCGAACGACTGGCGCGCGCGCCTCCGCCCGAACATAGAGCTACTTTCGCCAGATGGCGACGAATACGCGGCCAGTTGGACCGGGGACACCCGAGCAAAAGAGAAAAAGATCGGGTTATTTAATTACCCCAAGATTGTCGGCACGATTGCTCAAGATTTAGAGATGCAGTCGGCGCAATACGATATAACGTTTTTCTTCACCGGAAAAGATAACGATATTTTAGCCCAACAGTTTTGGACTAGTTCGGATCAAAAAGGCGAGTGGACGATCACGCATCCCGTCCACGGCTTTTTAGGCTTGCAGATGTTGTCCGTATATCAACAGGTGGAACCCGTTAGATCCGGAAACATAACCGAAATTCAAACCACCTGGATCGAACCGATCGACGAGGCGACTCTGAAGACCGCGCGCGAGTGGGCCGGGATTACCGACGCGCGGATCAAAGATCTGAATCTGAACGCGGCCCAGCAATTTGCGGACAATATCCAGCAGACCACCGAAATTTTACGCAATACCACGCAGGACGCGGCCGATATAGTGGTAGGATTGACAGACAAGGCCCTTAGTCCACTGTTTACGACGTCCGACGCGCTCAATAATTTGGTGGATGGTATTCAGACGTCGATTCAAGATATTTTAGGGGCCGTGATTCTGCAGCCGCTTGCGCTCGCGGGACAGATTCAGCAGTTGACACAATTGCCCCTACTGGCGATCAACGACATAGCCGGGCGGTTTGATTATTATCAGACTTTGACGGAAGAAATCTTTGGTATTGCTCCCGATAGCGCAACGCAGGTATCAAAAAACAAAACGTTGGTCAACGAGCTTTCATTATCGGCGGTCATCGGCGCCAATGCGAAGACGGCCACAACAGGCACGCTCCAAACTCGCGCTCAGGCCGTCGAATTCGCGGTAGACCTGACGGACAAATTCGAAGCGATTACTGACAATTTAGACGCTATAATGTTGGCGTTCAATCAGAACGATATTGATAAACAGTATTTTTCACAGTCCCAATCTTTTATCGACGCGGCCCTCGTTACATCGGCCGCGATGCAATATTTGTTTGTTGCGGCCTTCGACTTGCAAGTTGAAAAACGTTTTATTTTAGAAGAGGCGCGATCACCGATAGAAATTACAGTTACAGAATACGGATCGTTGGGGGAGAACGACGAAAATTTTGATCTATTTGTCGATTCGAACAAGCTCAAAGGAGACGACCTGCTCATTCTAGAAGCCGGGCGCGAGGTGGTCGTTTATGTCTAAGGCAGTAGCAGGCGCGCCATATACCGTTGTGACCGGCGATCACCTATCCGGCATTGCTGCACAAGCGTACGGCAACGGCCGCAAGTGGCCGCTAATCTGGAAAGCCAATCAATCGACGTTAAGATCGGGAGATTCCGATCTTATTTTTCCAGGTGAAATAATAAATATCCCGGTTGATCCGGAACAGGTCGCGCTCGAAAATGAAATCACCCGACTGACTGCCGACGACCTCAAAGGAAAAGACAAAGACGATTTTACGTTTGAGATGGACGGCAATGAAATTGCGATTGAAAGCGGTACGCTGATTCGGACGATGGACACGGCCGCCGATGGATTCACAGTCGTTTTGCAGTGGGATCCGACCGACGATTTTTTGTACGAACTTTTTCGGCCGTATCAATATCGCCCGGTCAAATGTTATTTGGGCGGCAAACGAGTATTTACTGGGATCGCATATAAAACCACCCCGTCCATCGGAGACAATGGCGCAAAAATGACGATCTCCGGCGCCACCGCAACGGCCGATATAGTGGATTCGACAATGCGACCCCCGTACGAGTCCAAAAAAATAACGCTCAAAGATCGAGCGGCGGAGCTACTGGAGCCGTTGGGGATCCCGGTCGTTTACGATTTCGACGATACGGAAATATTTAGCAAGGTCACGGCCGATCCAACTGATAAAATACTTGGTCACTTGGGCGACCTGTCCCGGCAGCGCGGCGTTTTAATTTCGTCCTCACGACTAGGCGAGCTGGTAATGTATCGCGCGAGCACCGATGGGCAACCAGTGGGCACGTTAGAAGAGGGCCGACCGCCCGTGCGCGATTTGGAATCTGAATTCGACGGTCGTGCGCGGTATAATTCTTATAAAGCAATTGCGAACAGTTCGAACAAAAAACGAAAGACGGCGATCGCGAAAGACAACAACGTCCCTAAATCTCGGTTTATGACTTTTTCAGCGGAGGACTCTACAGCCGGAAACATTCAGACGGCGGCCGACTGGCGACGCTCTAAACAGTTGGCCAAATCGTTGACGCTCGATATCCCGGTTGATAGTTGGTACGATCCTAACGATGAGTTATGGGAAGAAAATACATTAGTGACATTGGTTTCTCGGTCGCTCTATATCCCCGATGGTTTCGACTTCTCAATCCAGCGGGTTGAATATGGCTTTAGCGATCAGGGTACCCCGTCCGTCTTGTCTTTGATACCCCCACAGGCGTACACGGGAGAGGAGTTGGTAGAGCCATGGCTGCAATAGGTAGAGTTTCAGGATCCACGGTCGGCACGAATAGAGATGGGGATAGCCCAGTGCGGTTGCTCCAGGTGATAATTTCCGATCCCGAAGATGTGCAAGAGGTCGAGCAGTTTGGCCAGTCCGGCGAAGACTTCAACCCGCCGAATGAATCCAACGCGATCATTTTAGATTTGGGATCCGCGTTTAGGGTGGTTGTCGGCGTAGATGACGGGATTGAACCGACCATGGGCGTCGGCGAGCGGAAAATGTATTCGATAAAGGATGGGACGATAAAGGCGTTTATCAATCTTTTGTCTTCCGGGGTTATAGAATTAAATGGCAATGCGGATTATGCGGTTCGTTTCAACGAATTGAAAACGGCGTTCGATCAGTTGAAAAAGGATTTTGACGATGCGATGTCACTGGGCTTAAACCCCCATACACACAACGATTCACTAGGGGCACCAACAACCGCTCCATTATTGCCCGGACCGACGTGGCCCGCTGGCGTGCTACCATCTACGGCGGATATCGATCCGGCCAAAATTGAAGAAATAAAGGTGCCCTAGATGCCAGATAGATTCCAAGGCGATCCACTTCTAATTTTGACCGACGACGGATCGGATATGGTTTTTCCCGGCGACGGCGGCCAGCCTCTTATGGATCAGGGGTTGGAAAATTCGGTGAACATTTCTCTTTTTACCGAACCCGGATGGGTGGGCAATGTACTTTTCGAGCCAAACGAGCAGATCGGCGCGGGATACGAGGCGGCCGGGAGGCAGCCGATTACTTTGACCAATATCAACAATTTGCAGAACACGGCCGAACTGGCGCTCAAGTGGATGATAGACGAACGTATGGCGTCAAAAATAACGGCCAAAACGACAAACTCCGAGGGCACCTTACGCACGACGACAATTTTAATCGAACCGCCGGGCGCCGATATTCAAGAAGTGATTTTGACCAAATACGGCGAAAACTGGATTAACCAAACGGTCGATCCGGCGTACAGAAAGATATGAAATGCCAGTAACGATCCCAAGTACGCAGTCATTGAAAGATTTATTTCTGTCCAATTATGAAGCCCGTCTTAATCAGTCGGTGCCGCTATCGCTAAAAGCGTTCCTCCGCGTAGCGGCCGGGATTGACGCTCTAATGGGCACTTCTCTTTTTAGGTACGCAGCGGAACGAATACTTCAAAACCTCGCTCTAACAGCGACCGGCGACGATCTAAAACGTATCGGTGAGAATTATGGCATAATTCAAAACCCGGCGACGGCTTGTAACCTTACGATCACAATCGCGGCCGATGTCGCGGCCACACTTCCTCAAACGGTCGAATGGGTAGGAGACGCAAACGACGAAAGATACTCTGCCGATTCATCGGGCGCGGAGGCGGCCGGGTTTATCACGATCAATATCACCGCGAAAAATACCGGTGAGTCTGGAAACCTAGAAGTCTCCGACGCCTTGACGATCGGCACACAAACGCCAGGCGTCTCGAATATCGGAACGGTTACGGTTGTCAACACGGTCGGCGCGCCGGAAGAAACCGAAGCGTCTTACCGGGGTCGCGTTTTGACGGCGATTCGCACGGTGGGTGGCGGAGGAAATTCGGCCGACTATCGAACGTGGTCTGAAGAGGTTACCGGGGTTGAAAACGCTTTTCCATACGCGGGCAAGCCTCGTGCGTTAATTTTAACGGCAACAGATATATTTTTCACGGCGCCTGATAAAATTGAATCCACGGTAACGGATTTGACGTCGATAGAATTTGCAGTGGGTCACGGAGTGACCGTCACGGGATCGGCCAGCAATGACGGGACTTACCCAGTCGTGTCGGCGGCGATCAATCAGTTGGTCGTGTCTGGATCTATCGCGGCGGAGATCGCGGGTGCGTCCGTCACTTTAGAAAACGAATCTCTCCCCGGAGACCGGACGGTATATGTTGAGGCGGTTTCGACTCTTGACCCGGACGGTATCGCGTCCCCTGCTCTGCTGGCGCAGGTCAGATCGGAAATAAATAACGACCCGGAGACGGGGCGCACGCGCCCGCCACTAGGCGAGACGGACGAAACGTTGTGGGTAGAATCGATCGAACGGACAACTCTGTATGTCGAGGTGAGATCGCTATCGGTCGACCCGGCGATCGAAGTAACTGTTAAAGCCGATATCGCCACGGCCGTAGACGAATATTTCCGATCCACACAACCTTTTATAACCGGCCTAGATTTCGAAAGTGACAAAAATGACATTATCACAGACTTGACGGTTTCAAGCGTTGTTCAGGATATTTTAGAGCCGGTCGGCGCGTCCGCTGGTACCGTGGGATTTGGGGTTACACCGGGTATTTTTATACCGGTATATACTCTCAAAAAGGGCGAAATGGCCAAATCAGGCGGCGTAACGTATATTTAGGAGTTTAAATGGCTATTAATCCAGAAATAAAAATCGATCTACCTGCCGATCCGGGCGTTGCTGGCGTCTCGCGCGAGGAGCTCTACGCGAAAATTTCCGGCGCGCCGATACTGGTTACGCTCTCTCTGGGATCCGTTGTTGGGGTCACGGCCTACGAGTGGTCGCTGGTCGATAGGCCGGTAGGATCTACGGCGGTTCTTTCTTCGACCACGGCCGCGAGTCCGACGTTTACTGCCGATCAGGGACCGATCACAGGCACGTATTTGATCCGATGTATTATCAATTTCGGTACCGAATCTACTAAAGAGGGGATATCTTTTGGTACGGAAGTCGAAGATTTCCGGGAACCGGCGGCCGGGGAAACGAATGAATTTGATCTAGACGAGGGCTGGAAAGTTGCTATCACAAAAATAATAAGGGCCATGGATGCGGCCCTCTCTACAAATACACTAAACGAGGCATACGACGAAGGCGGGGCTGGGGCCGGGAGAACAATAACAGTTGACTCGGGACCGGTGGCGCTTGTGGGGGTTGGTAATCTATTATTTGCCGGAGACCTCACACCAAGCGGCGATGATAGCGCGATACTAATGGGAAGGGGCATTTCGGGCGATTCTCTTTTTTCTCACGGCATAAGAGATGAAAGTACTTTTACGTCCACCACCACAGGCGCTTACAGCTCCTACGATTCTCAGTACGTGATCTCCGGGGCAACCCACTATAACCACATGAATCAGTACCAGGCGCGGGCACAATTTAACGGCACTGATCAGATAGATGCCTGTTACGGTTTAACTTTTTTATGCACGAACGCGAACACCGGAACGATTAACCAGGCGTTCGGTTTACATGTTCTAAACCCCGTGAATTCAGGCGGTGGGGCTATTAGTGATTGGCGAGCGATCTACATACCGGCTATAACGGCAACATTGGCCCAAAAATATGCCTTTTACTCGGTGTCTACGGATCTGCCATCCTTTCACGGCGGTTTTTGGCAGACGGGTGGCGACATCACGGCGGCTGGAAACTTGCTTAGTACCAATCTTAAATCTTACGTGTCGGGAGAGTCGACAAATATAGGAGTGGGGTTTTCGAATAATTCATATTTCTTTTGCACCACGGGTGGGACCAATTCCGGAAATTCCTTAAGCGGTGGCATTGTCCGAACTACCCTATATGGCAATCGATCTGGGTATAATATGACCGATGCCAACGAGATGACCGCAATTGGTGCCTATTCAGCGTACAGTTCGGCGGGCGCGGATGGGGGTGTATATCTCGGACATGAATCTGGATATTTCGAAACGGCCGATAACAAACTTTTCATCGACAACGCCAAAAGAACAAACGAGGCGGACGGAAGGGTGAAAGCTCTCCTTTACGGAGTGTTCGACGCGGCCACAGCCAATCAGGTCTTGACCTGTAATGGGAACTTTAATGCGACGGAACTCTTGCAGGGCGCGAAGGGCGCGGATTTGGCAAGCGCTACCGATATGGCCGTTCCTGGGGCTAACTACTGCGACGTAACTGGCACGACACAGATTGACACAATGGCCACAACGGGCATATTGGCCGGTTGTATTGTCGTTTTGCAATTTGACGCCTCTGTTACCGTCAAGCACAATACCGCAGGAGCAGGCGCGCTGTTTTTACTCTCAGGCGCGGTAGATTTCTCTGCGACTGTAAACGATACACTGACCATTGTTTACGATGGAACCAATTGGCGAGAATCAGCAAGAGCTGTAATATAGGGAGATACTATGATACTAACAGGCAAAAAGGCGCTCGCTTCCAAATTGGCCGATCCAAAGGTGAAAATACACAAATATAAGGGTGTAGTGAAGGGGGCAGACACGAAAGATGAAATTTTCTCGGGTGCGATAGAAGACATTGATATCGTCATGGCCCGTAAAATACTCAACTATTCGGCGGATCTTTTGTGGTGCAAGATCGATCCTGTTAAAAGGTGTGAACACGGAAACCCAACAGAAGAAAACTGCTCCACGTGCGCTTTTGAGATCAAGATAGCGAAAGGCGAAAGATTGTCTAAATTCCATTGACATTGGCTGTTTAAATATACTAGAATTCGTGAAACTTTAAACAAGGGAGAGCAAATGAAAATTGATGTAACAAAACAGTTAACAAACTTCAACGGAGATCCAGCAATGGGACCCGATGGCACCCCTATTCTAGTAAGGTGGGCGCTGTGTACGGCTTTGGAAAGTGGAGATAAAGAGGCAGACGGGGAGATTAAATTCAGGCGCGGCGCGTTGGGACAAAAGATTATCAATTCCGATAGTCCCGACCTAGATGAAGAAGACCGAACAGAGTTAAAAAAATTAGTCAAGGAAATTCATAGCCCGTCCGTCGTTTTCCAGGTTGTGGGTATGTTATCGGATCCGGTTCCGTCCGTCGCTCTCGCCCCGGAGGAAACAAAATAAATGGTTAGCGGTTACGGATTAGGCGGGTTCGGTGGTTTTTCGGAACCGTGGGGTAGTATTCTTCATGGCTTGGGGATCACTGTCAATCCACCCCTTCTAAACCGCATGTATCGCGCCCTATTGCCGCCGGGTTCACTCTGGAAACCCAAGGTTGACGGCTATTTCGATCAGTGGATCTGGGGGAAAGCCGATAATTTCGCGTATCTTCATAATTTCCTTTCCGGGTTGGCATTTCTTAGAGATCCGAACTTCACACCTATATTAGAAGACCTGGAAAAGGAATTTGGGGTTGTAACCGATACCGCGATCAGCGAGTCAATCAGGCGGCAACAGCTTGCGGGAATTGCATACGCGGTGCCGGGGGGCGGGTCTCTGGACGATTTACAGGATGCTCTAACGGCCGCTGGGTTCGACGCCACGGTCTACGCAAACGACCCGATTATCGACCCGTCCCTAGTTATCTCCGATTCCGATCTGTTGGTCAATGGCGAAAACATTGAGACGCAGGGCCCGGCGTATTTGATGCAAGCCGGGGGCGCGTACACGGCCGGGAATACAAACGCAGTCGCGGGATATTTTCAGGCTATGACCACAACCACCGTCGACTATAAGATTCCCACGGATCCGCGTAGGTGGAATTTTATATTTTTCATCGGTGGCACTCGACCTGTTCCGACGACGATCAACCCGGCGTTGATTCCGGCGGAGCGGCGTATGGCGTTTGAAAAAATAATTTTGAAATACAAACCCGACCATTCTTGGGCCGGTTTAGTGGTTACGTATATATAGAGGTTTAAAAATGATAGATTATTCCACATTGGCTAATACAGTTGGCGCGTTTCCGACCGTCACGGGCAAGGATGCCACCGGGCCGTCTACTCCGGATGGAACGCCCTATAACGAGATAGTGATAAACGATCTATGGGGAGCGGCGCAAGCTCTACTATCAGCGGCCGGATTTGCCCCCGATGGCAACGCGGAGGCGGACGGAACTTCGCAACGCCTTGCGGCCCTTAAACGTTTGTTTGGAGAGCAGACATTGCCCCCAAATATTTCAAACGAGCAGATAGCCTCTAAACGGTTCGGATCGACGGTCGCGACCGGCGCGCCGTGGGGCCATATGTGGTCAACTCAGAATTCCATCTCAGCGGGTGGCACTACGGAGATCGTAGATCTGGCGGTTGCGTTTGCAGATTCGAAAAAATATCTTTTAGCTCTCGATCGTTCGGTGCCGGAGGTCCTCCAATACGATACCGACACGCTCGTTCAAACGGCCGCCTCCGGATCGGTCGCGCTTTTAGCGGGTCTACCGTCCGGTGGTGGTGAGACGTGGGAGCCAACGGCGTTTTGTTCCGATGGAACGTTTGTTTTTATCATGTTTATGGACACGGCGGCGTCTCCAAACGAAACGCATTATATCCAAAAATACCGTGTCTCCGATTGGTCAACTGGTGCGGCGGTCGGATGGCCGGCCACCGGTACGGCGTTGGCCGGAACGGGGACTAATCCGTTCGGATCGGCCCCGTCGAATTACGGGAACGACCGGGTGATTATTGCCGACGATACAAATATAGCCACGGCCAATTCCTGGATCGCGGCCACGGCTGGGGTGTCTACGTGTATCTCTATCGTGACCCGTGCAGCCGGAGTGATAACAGCTAGCGGAGCCGGAGACAGTAACAACGGCGCGGCCATCTACCCTACGGGCGGTGGGCTGGTGTCCGATGGAACAAATATTTTCTGGGGCAATCGAGACGGCGCGGCGGCCGCGAATAGCCGGTATTGTAGCGCGGTCATTGCCGGACCCACGGCCGGGATCGGTTCTGGCGGCTGGCCGACCGACGTAGGATCGAAACAGGGAATTAGGGGTGCTGGTTTCGATGGCGATATATCGTATGCGTTTGTCGATAGTAACTCGATCGATCCAATCATTGCGTCGGTTGGGGATTCAACTTTTGGGACAATCGATATCAGCCCCGCTTTCTTTAATGCCTTGACCGATGCGACCTTTGATGGGTCGTTTCTATGGGTCATGGGCAACGATGGAGCCGGGCAGGTATTGGTAGTCAAAATCGATGTTTCAGCACTCGAAACCGGCGCGAATACGTTTGAAACCTATCTCAGAGGTGTGTTTTATTTTGATACTGCTGTAATTTCAGCGGGGAACACCAATGTTTTGGGCCGTATACTTTTCGACGGCCGCGACGTGTGGATGGTAGCCGACAAAAGAGCCGGACAGACGTTTTCCGGCGTAATCCGGCGCACTCCTCGCGCGATGGTCAGATAAGGGAGAAATGAGATGAAATATTTTTTAATAGCAATGTTTTTTTTTACCCCGACAATATCGGAGGCCGATCGCGTTACCGTTCGGACTGTCCTAACTGATCGGACTACCGTACGGGCCTATATCAGCTATTTTAAACGAGACGTAAAAGTGTCATACCGAAACCGAGCCGTAGCATTAACCGATAAAATCGTTTCGATATCCAGAAAAAACGGTGTGGATCCCTTTCTGACGGCTCTAATGATGCGTTACGAATCCAGTTATCAACCGGGTGTCATTGGCAAATTAGGCGAGCGCGGTTTGATGCAAGTACACCCTATTTTGTTGGGATCCCGAGAAATGGAAACGATCGACGACGAGATCCGGATCGGCGTAGAGCACCTCTCAAAGTCGCTCGACGCTTGTCCAAGTCTCAAGCAATCAATAAACCATTACATGTCCGGGCGTTGTTTTCCCATTTACCGAAAACCCGAAATGCGATTTAATAATTATGTCAACGCTGTAAAAATATTCAGAGGTGAAGATGTCGATTTCTGAAATTCCTATTTCGAAAAAAATCAGCTGGGCCGCAAAGAATCTGAAAAATGTTATTTTTCTTGTTGTCTTCTCCGGGGGCGCGCTTACGTTTGTCTTGGGCTGGCGGTTTTATGATAAGACCGAAATCGACACGCAACATCAGGCGACGCACGATTTAATATCCGGAGTTGTCGATCGCTTTGATGTCCATGTAGAAAAAAATGCAGACGATTTCGAAATACTCACCACCACTATCGGCCAGATCCAAACCGTACAAAGGAAATCATACGCCCGAGATGAGGCGCGCCGGGTTACCGGTCATATTAGAGACAGGGACAAGAGAGAGCGGCAATACGATTTTATCGTAGAAAAAAATATGTTCCGGCTGGAAAACAAACTGGATACCTGCTCGGATACCCGATGCCGATGAGAGAGGGCGAAAAAATAAGGGAAATTCTCGCGTGTCTCAGTCCGGCGAAACGACTATTCAGAATCAACGCGGGAATGGGTTGGGTCGGTAAGATCGTCCGCAGGGAAGGAAATATTCTCATTTTAAAAGATCCCCGGCCCCTACACGCAGCGCCCAAAGGTTGGCCCGATTTGTCCGGCTGGGAATCGATCACCGTCACTCCGGAGATGGTGGGCCAAAAGATTGCGGTTTTCACGGGGATAGAAGTGAAAGTTACTGGGAACCTCCGCCCGGAACAGGCCAATTTTAAGAAAATTTTGGAGGATCAGGGTGGGATATTTGAGGTTGTTCGGGATTAGCACCGGGATCGATTTTGCCAGGGGCCTAAACTCTTTTTGTTTTTTCGAGGATCCGGATCCTCGACTTCATAAGTCTCAACGATCGCAACGTCCGTAAATTCCTCACCCGTAAAATCGAAAAACTCTCTTTTGACTTCCTCTCTTTTCAATAGCTTTTTGCCGTGAATAAAGACCGCAACATCCCCGGCGTCTACTGGCGTGAAGATATTTCCCATTTGTACCATGTCCGGCCCGCATCCTTTGTTTTTGTATACTGTTAGGGTCATTTTAATTTCCTGTCTTTGATTATTTCCTGGATTACTAGGAGCGGCGAAGCGGATAAACATATAGGACAGACTAGCGTCTTTTTTCCTAGTTTTTCCCCGCATTCCTCACAAAATTGATGTGGTATTATTGTTTCCATTTTCTTTCCCTCCGTGTTTTGTGTGTCCCTCATCATGAGGGAAATATAATACGGCGTGACGCCGGGGTCAACCCCGATGAACTCTTTTTTTGCTTTTTTACCTCCGCCGCCCCGAAGGGCGGCCGGTTTGTTGTTAAGAAATATCCGCGCAAAAAACCCGGTTATAGGCTTGGATGCATTCGTCATTGATACACTCAGGAATCGAAGTGGCCGGGGTGCGTCGGTGCCCATCCCAGTGGTTCGCGGCGATATTCAGATCCCGGCAAATTTTGCTGATCGTGCCGTGGGGGGATTTGATCCATCCCGGAATATTTGCGGCGTTTCTTCCCCCGCGCGGCCCGCGAGTTGGGAGCGCGTCGATCTCCTCGATGTAAAGTTTTTTGATAAATTTGATTCTTTTTTCTAATAAGTCTGTTTTCGTCATTTTCTTTCCCTCCGTGTTTTGTGTGTCCCTCATCATGTATAAAATATAACACGGCGTGACGCCGGTTTCAACTGGAAAAGTGAAAATAAATTATTTTTTTATCGCGCGGCGTTTTTTCAATATATTGACAGGGATCACAAAATTATTGTCGATTTCCTCGAAACACAGAGTTCCGTTTTTGTCATCCGAGTAACCCAGGTCGGGCAAGAACCGCCTAGTTTTCAGTGTCAATCGTTCACACAGTAGATCGAATCTATCACCCGCATAGAATTCCAGGGCCGTCTCTCTGGAAACGTTTTCCAATTTCATCCAGTATTGGATCATTCTTTCCCTAAAATCCTTGGGTCCCTCTGCGTAAAAAATCTCAAAATATTTTATCCCCATTTTTCACCTCCGTGCCAAAAAACCATTTTCGATCATCTCTCGATAATACTCCCCGGTTACCCGTTCGAACTCACCATACCGGATCCCGGCTGCGTCGGTTTTACGTTTTGTCAGATGCATATGGAGAAGCAACCCATTGTGTTTCAGCGGCTTTTTAATATCCCGAAGCGGAATTTCTCCAAACTGATCAGAAGGAAAAGCCGGAGCGATAGCGATCAAATCCCTTAACGTCGCCCTAGCTGCCCATAGGCCCGCGCACAGCCGCGCCATCGAGTCGATCTGTATGTCTGGCATGTGAAAGACCTTGCGGTCCCTCCCGCGAATCGTCTGCTCGATCACTTCATGGGGTGCGAGTCCTAAACGTTTGCATCTCGCTTCTGAGTATGCATTTGGCCGGAGGTCTGCCCAAGGATAGAGCACGTTTTCTATTCCGGGGCCGTGTGGGTTGGCCTTCCCAGCGTGCCAGGCGTATTCGACGGCGTCCAGGCATTGAAAGATCGTGCCGTAGTCGGAATTGATAAACGGCACCGATAGGCCGCGCTCTTTGTGCAAGGTATCAAAACACGTACGCGCGCGATATCCGCCGGTATGATGGATCGTTATCAGGTTGAATTTTTTCAAACCTTTTTCTAAATTGCGCGGAGTGTATCTTTTTCCCTTGACAATTACAATTTTGTCTTTTCCGGTTTTTCGATCTTCGGTTTTGTGGATATATTTCGTGGTGTCGTATCCGTCGAATCCGTTTCGCGAATCCCAGCGGAGGACCGGGACGCCAATATCGAATTTTACCCCGGCTACTGTTATGCATGTTGGCATTTCAGAAAACCTCCGATTTTAAGTTTTCAATTTCTTTCTGACAATAATGGACTGCCTTTTCCAGATCTTCAATCCGTTTTTCGGGATCTTTTTTTCTGATAATATACTTGACAGCGTTTCCTTCGTAAAAATTGAGATCGCACGCGTCAACTACGTGCCAGGGTTGGATCTTCAATTTTTTGTAGTGCTCTCCTCCTACTTGGCGATCAGTGGTGGGAGACACTTCGCCGCGCTCAATCGGCACCCGTGGCGCTTGCCACTTTGTTTTGTATAGACCAAACACGCATTCTTTCGGTTTAAATATTTCATCAGCTATCAGCGTGCAATTGCGGAGACAGCCCACACACTCCCATTCTGACCGCTGTTTTTTCTCGTTCTGTTTTTTTTCCTTCATACTCGCCCCTTTAATTTCTCCGCCTGGAAATGTGCCCAGCCGGGTTTGTATTTTTTAACTCTCGCAATTTCGTACAGTAACGGAACGTTTACCATAGATTGGTTCTTATTCAGCTGATGATAGATCCAGACCGGCTTCCTGCCAAGCTCTAAAGCGATCGCGGCCATTTCTTCGATTGCGGAGTCGTCGATCGCGCGGTTGATCCGGTCGATCATCTCGCGGCGTTCTTCAATCGGGCGTTCGGCCATCTTGACGGGTCCGGTCACTTCGATCAGTCGCCCGTCTACTTCTTTTAATCCGGCTCTAGGTTTTGCCGGTTTTTCCTCTTGACAATTCGGGCATTTTGTGCCTTCGAAATACATGAAACAGGCCGGGCAGAGATGCAACGCGGCCGGGGCGACACCTTTCGGTTTTTTCGTCTTTAGCGTTCCGTGAAATTTCCATTCGTAATCCGCGAGCGGGTGCCCATGCTGGCGGAGGTTATTAACGTGGTCCAATATAACGCAATCCTGTTTTCCGGGCCAAGGGCGCAACCCACGGCCGACCATCTGCGAAAACAACGCCCTAGATAAAGTGGGGCGAAGCATGACGATGCAGGACACTCTCGGCACGTCTAGGCCATATGTGATCAAATCGCAGCTGGTTAACCCGTGGATCTTTCCATCCCGGAGCGCGTCGATCAGTATCGTGCGTTTTTTATAGCTCATTTTGCCGTCGATATTTTCGAACAAATATCCGGCGTCATTGTATTTCTGCGCGGTAAGAGTCGCCATTTTGACAGACGAGCAGTAGACCAAACACGGCTTTTCGTGCGCGTGCTCGCGGTAGTGCTCAATCGTCTTGCCGAAAATTTGCCGTTCTTCCAGGAGCGCCTGCAGTTCATCGGCTTTGTATTCAGTTCCGCGCCGGGCCAGCGATTCGATACCTTCGATCGGTGGGCAGAAATATTTTACACCGGTTAAAAAGTCTTGCGAGATCAGCTCTGCAATGGTGGGCCCCTTGACGAGTATTTCGTAAACTTCCGACAGCCCGCGTCCGTCTAATCGTTCGGGGGTGGCGGTTACTCCCAGAATTTTCGCATTTGGATATCGCGCGGCGATCTCTTTCTGGCGCTCCAGATATAAATGAACCTCGTCGAAAATTATAAAATTAGGCGGCGATTTAATTTTGTCGTACCGTCTCACGAGCGTATCTTTTGAGACGACGTGAACTTTATACAGTTTCGACTCGGACGATCCTGGCGCGATCCGGCCGTGGGGGATCCCAAGCTCTTTTAGTTGGTTACTGGTCTGCTTTAATAGTTCGTTTCTCGATACGATTATCCAAACGGAGTTACCACGCAAAACAGCCGCCTTGGTCATCTCCGTAAATAACCGGGTTTTTCCGGATCCGGTGGGCGCGGTCGCGCATACGGCTCGGAAGTTCCGGAACGCTTCCCGCACTTCCTGAAATAATTTGGTTTGGTAGGGGCGGAGGGGCATTTTATTCCACGGACGCCAGAAATTGACGACAGAATGCGGCAACCTTCCCGTTGAATATTTTGGTTACTTGTTTCCGTTCGTCTTTCAGGAGACAGTCGAAAATATCGGGTTCATCTTCTCGCGCGTCCGTAAAAATATCTTGATTGTAGGCACCTAGGAATTTACCGAAATCTTTCAATTCCCAAGGTTGTTTCCCAAATAAATTATCATATCGGGTTTGCGTTATATATTCTTCCAGCCGTGTCAGGATCTCCCCCTGTTCCCCGGAGAGTTCAACCGTTTTTTTCGGTTTCTTCACCCGTTCGGAGAAGCTGGCATTTTTGTTTTTGATAATCAAACGCTTCCCGCCGTTGTTAAACCGCGTGATATTGGGTTTTAAAACTACGCCTTCCATTTGGTTGGGGCCGGAGGCATCTAGAAAAACACACGATTTATGATCGTTGGGGTGTTTCATGCCTTCCTCCAATGTTGCGCCGCCAAAACCGGGCGGTGTTGCAAATCCTGGAATTTGGGACAGGAATTCTTGTGGCAAATATCTTTCACTATCGTCCCATATCAATACTACATCAAAGAGGGCAAAGTTTTTATCTGGGCCATAATCTACCCGCTTCTGAATTCCGGGGCCGTACAATTCCCCGTAAAAAATAACATAGTCACAATCAGAATCGGCGATCAGTTGGGCAGATTCGGCGATCGCGGGCTCACTATACCTATCAATTACCTCTTGACAATTGTAAAAAGTTCCATCCACAAACTGATTTCGAGACGCTACTTTGACCTCTTTCCCATCGCTGTAAAACGCGAAGTTTGCACCATCGATCTTTTCGGTGATAAACCATCTTTCGTTTTCTGGAACCGAGTTTTTGATTTGCGTTATGAATTTGCTATTATAGGCGTTTGTGATGCTGTTATATTTTTTAAACTTCATTCTCCCCCTCTTTCTGATCCGTTTCGTCCGACTCCACATAGCCAATTTTAACCATCAAGATAGTTAGGATTGTTTTGATGGCTATCAGGTTGGCAGAAAGAACCACCCCATCATCCACCTCTCGCCCTGGGCGTGAATCCTGGATCATGGCTACTGCCTCGTTCACTAAGTCAACAATTTTTTTCGCGGCAATTTTCTCCAAATCAAAATTCTCGTGTTCATTCATAATCTTCCCTTTCGTTTAATACGCCCCCGATCACAGTACATGCAGCCGTGCGGCCCGCAATCAGACAGCGTTTGTTTTTTTCGACCAAGTCCGGGTGCCGATGTAATTGATGATGGTATCCGGATGTTCTCTCGATTATCGATTTGATTTTATGGTGATTATTCGCAATCACTAGATCGCCGTCTTTTGTCACTCCAACGCCGTACTGCCCGGCTAAATTTCTCAGATACGTTTTCCCGTCTTGATGCAATCCATTATCATTCAAAATCCCGGTGGCTACTGACGTTAAAATCTGAGCGATCGATAGTTGACACCGAATGATATCCATCCCACCCGTGGGAATTTCGCATCGTACCGACTCGGACAATAACCGATCGATAATGTCGATTGTCTCGTCTCGGCCCGCGTCTAACGGTTTCATTTCGTACATCATTTTAACGGCCAGTGTGGCGGCCTCATCTCGGGGTGTCTCATCTCGCCAGACGATGTAGTACGCGGATAGTAACAGAGCCTCCGCATACGAAAACCGGTTATCTTTGCCAGTCTCTCCTCTGATATACGGCTCTAGGTATTCGGCATACTCCAAAATTTCAGGAAGTTTTCGCCACGTAAGCGCGCGAATCCCAGCACAGTTTTCAGGGGTTGTCAACCTGGAAATCGTACTGGATAACTCTTTCCAGTTGTTTAGCTGGTCTCCCGTGGGCTTTCTCATCTCAATACGAAAAATTCTGTTTTCATCGGCGATGTTTCCGACCGTTGGATCGATCGCCACGAATAAAAACATATTCGACATGCGAAAAATCTGCGCCCGCCCCTCGATCGTCCCTTTGGCAATGATCGGCGCGTCGTCACTGGTGGACATTCTCATCAATGAGAACAGATCTTCAGTGGTCTGTTTTTTCTTGGCAGTGTCTTTTTCTGACTCCTCGATAATTACAGCACAACTGTCATTTGCAACCGATTGCCGGATTGCCGCTTCCGTAGTTCCGCCGGAAAACGTTTCGGGCTGTGCGATTTTTCTAACTATATAGTTGACAATTGTAGATTTCCCTGATTTAGACGGCCCGGTTATCAACCCACACGGCCGCCAGGAGAGCGCCCCGGCGAAGGGAGCCAACGCAGTCCACCCCAAAACGCGGGATTTATCCGCGCCGCTCGCGAAAGAGAGTTTCCCAACCGTGTCGGCAATCTCGGCCCGGATATCCGGGCTTGCATCCGCGCTTGACAGACCGATATCTTTTTGAGTCTTTCGGAGGTATAGCCGTTTTTCAGAGTATTCACCAATCGTTTTGCGTCCGTCGTGATAACAGATCCGGCCGTCGTTCTCGCGCCAACCTCCCCGCCCACGTATCAGCATCGGGTCGAAATCGGTATTTAAAGACGTCTCGATCAGGAAGCTGATCGCGTTATCCCATTTTGTAGTGCCATCGATCGCGAAGTTTTGATCCCACCATTGAACAATCGCCAATGTCAAGAGAAAGTTTTTGCCAAATTTTTTCGGCAACTCAGACTGTAGACGATCGTGAACGCCGACAAAATACGCGCGCCCGTCATCTCCCAAACCTAAAATCCGAAAGGGGAATTTTTTGGGCGGAGGGGGCGGTGGGGATTTTTTCTTTTTTTTGCGCGGTTTCGCGGGTTTGTCTTCCCAACACTCAGGCTCTTTTATCGGGGGTGCCGGTTTTTGGAAGGGGTCGATCATTTTACATCCAGTGTTGAGCGATCCAGCCAGTGAGCAGGGCGAACAGGGGCGCGAGATATGCCCCGGTTAGTAACCGTTTGGCGACCGTCCAGTCATCGGTTTTTTCGCCTAAATACACTTTCCCGGTCGCGAATGTTATCAACAAATCTAGTCCGATAGCATGAGCAAGCGACAGGGGTGGAAGTCCCAGCGGACATACAAACCACGCCCAGAGATGGCAGATCACATAACCGGCCAGTAATGCCGATGTGATAATCATAAAAACGGCCGCAATATAGACTGCTACTTTTTCCATTATTTTTCCCCTCTTTCATCATTTATAAAAACCAACCGAGCGATCCGGCACTCTCCAAATTTGCCGTTTAATTTATCGATTTGATCCGCGCACTCCCGAAAACTCGCCCTCTGTACATACTGTTCCAAAACGATCGGGCCGTCCGGATCCGTAAACTCCCCGTCGCAATTCCGACCGGGTTGATCGTTTTCGGCTACTATGACGTATATCTCGGGATCGGTCATTCCGCACCCTCCAAACGTTCGCGCGCAAAATTACCCAACTCCAAAAGTTCCAGTTTAGATTGGATAAATTCGGCCGGAGCCGTAAACCCCAAACCCATAGGCGTCGGGGTGCCGTGGCAAATTAGTCCTACTTTCGGCCATTCTTTCATCTTTGCCAAGCCCAGGGCGGCACAATGAAAACTACAATACCCCGGACGGACAGGGCACAGGAGAGGTGTAGATTTCAACGGTGTCACGTCGGTAACTCTGCAAATCTCGTTATCGGAATTTATCGCCAACATCTGATAACGCTTCTCCGGAGCGGTCCATGGTTTATTATCATCGGACATTAAAACGTGTCTCCCTTTTTCGCCCCGTCCCTTTTCGCCCCGTCCGCCGTTTTAGCATCCGTTCCCCCTGCTGGTTGATCGGTCGGTTTATCCGCAGCCGGTTCAACCCGTTCAACCGTCGCGGCGATCTCCCCGGCTAAATCTTCCGGCGAACTGCCGGGTCCGCGATCGGCGGCCGCTTTCTCTTCACGAATGGCCGCCTCTTTCTTGTCATCTTCGACCACGGCTTTTACTACGGTTTTGATATACATATTTCTTAATAGAGCTTTGATAACTGTTTTAATTGCCATGCCGTCAAACGACTTGCCCCAGGCGGAATCGGGTTTCATACTCCGACCGTAGATTTTGGCATGATCCCAAACTTGTTGGGCCGACATATATTTTACATTCGTTCGTCCGTTTGTCATCAGGATCGCGGCGTAGTATCCAAGGGCAGGCCCGCGATCGGTCAGGGCAATGTCGTGGTGATAAATATCTCCGGTCACGGCTTTAGATATTCTAAATGTATCGTTCGTATAAACCGCGTCCGCCGTCATGGTTTCGACCTCTGGAGACTCCAGCGCCAACGCGATCAGGCCGTTTTTCATTAGCTGAAAATTCGCCTGATATTTACCGGTCTTATCCTTGTACGCGATGATCGTACCTTGCGCAAATTGAGGGTTTAAACTGATCCCCGTGCTCGCGGCGCGTTGTAGCGCGTTAAACAAGGAGATCTCCCCGTCTTTCGAATTTAAGCACGCCTGCAGATTTTTGTCTTGACAAATCAAAAAGTGCGCACCGTTCATGAACTCTTGCTCTTTGCTGGTATCTCCTAGCAGCTTTTTTAGCCCGTTGATTTTGCCTTTTAGGTAATCCCCTACAATCGCACGTTCGGATTTTTGTATTTCTTTATTTGCCATCTTTGATCCCTTTCGTGTGTGGCGCGGTTATCGCGGCCAGTTCCTAACGGTACGTTTTACCATTATAAGAAGCAAGCTTTTTTCCGGTTGAATCGCGCAAAATCCACTTTTCGACGGACTCGTCGTCTATCGGTTTTTCCGCTTGACTTCCCATATATTTTAGTATTTCGGTTTTTAACGCGGTCTTTCTTTTGTTGGCCTCTGAAATTTCTTTTCCAATGGCTTGGTATTCTCTTGCCAGCGATTCGATCCGCTCGTCTGCTAAGATGGTTCCCTTGGGGGCGGTGAAAAGCGCGCGCACGTCTGAATAGTCGACCGCCTCCGGAGGTACGCGCGGAATTACATATGTCTCCCAAAAGTCGACTTCGGCGGCTATTATTTTTTTTTGAACTTCCGGGTTGGCTTGGATCCGGTATTCGTGGAAATATCCGAGATCCGCCAGGGTCGAAACCCATTGTTCCCAGTCGATGTTTTCGTTTTCCAGTTGGGCGATCTCGTCTTGACGGCGTGGGAAAACTAACACGGTAACAAACGCGCGAGGTAACCGAGCCACGGCCATATTGTGCTGAACTTGACATTGGTATTCAGTCGGTATTTTATCAGTGCCAGGCTCGCCCCATTTGTTGCTGAACGTAATCGCGTTTGTTGTTTTGCCTTCGAAAAGTTCCCGGTGTGTGATCTGCCCATCGATATGGCATGTCAAAAAATCGTAATCAGGATGCACAAAAGCTTTCTCCTGATTGAATATCAGATATTTCCCGCCATCCTCCGCGCTCTCGGTTTCTAAAAACTCAATGATCGGCCCCTCCGCCGCGTTCCCTAATTCCGTAGCCGCGTTCCCTTCGAATATTTCGCGTTTGTATCCGTTCGCCTCACAAAAACCCGGCTCCAACTCCTCCACAATATCCATCCAGACAGACACCGGAGTTTTGAACGCATTAAGGCCGAGTATCGCGGACGCTCTCGATCCTGATATTTTGCTTGGTAGGGATCCCATTATTTGTCGTCCCGCGTTTTAACCGTTGCCAAGAGCGCGCGGGCGGCGTCCAGGTTGAAACGCGCTCGGACTTCTGTTTTTGCCGCTCTTTCCCATTTTTCTAAGCAATCACCTTCTAAGTGTTCCGCCGCTTCTATCTCAGTATCAAAATAATATACACCCTCGCTGATCCGTTGACGTCGCCGTCCATTGATCCATACACTGGCCTTAGTAGAGCGTTCAACCTGTATTTTTTCTATTCCACAACGTTGCCATCTCCATGACGTTAATTCATAAACCGTTTTCATAATTCACCATCCTCTTTCTCCGGCGCCCCACAATACAAACAATAGGCCCAGACGCCAAAACCGGGGTCGTCCTCCGATTCTTCAAAATGGGCCGTGTGTTCCAAATCCTCCGACCCGTAGACCGGGAAAATACATTTTCCTTTTTCGTCGGTGCAGTCTTTACAGATCATCGATCGACTTTTCGCGGCCGTCCATAATGACGATCATGCTATCGTGCATCCCGCATTTTCCGGATACAAAAACGCCCTTACTATTGACGCCCTCAAATTTTACACGCCCCCGGAGAAATCGGATCGGCTCCGTAATGTTCGGCTGGATTACGTCGTGAAATAATTTCGTACTAGTCGAAACCGGTAACAATAAAACGCACAGCTTCCCGGCGCCCCAAGACATTTCAACCGCGCGGCATACAAAAGCCGTTTTCAGTCTCAGAGAGTACGGCGGGTTGATAAAATTCCGGGATCCCCATTCGATTTCTAGGCCGTCTGTCTCCGGGGCGCCGTCCCAATGTAGAGGACACGGATCGAAATCAAAATTGAATTCCGTATTCAATTCGTTATAGAGCGATTCTGGAGTTTTCCAATTATCGTGTATTTTCGTTCGGGTTTTCATTTTTAACCCCGTCTACTTTCCAAAAAAGCCACCAATAACAAAATAGCGTTCTCCATCTTCGCGCTAATATTCCGCCGCCCCGCGCGCCAATGTCCAATTGATGAGATATTGACACCTAGATTGATCGCCATGGTTATATTGTCCATCTTTAGATCCTTTTGGATCTGTTTGAATTCGGAGGGGGTCACGGTTGTGCCGTGCCGATTTCCATCTTAGTAACGTAAATTTCAGATCCGGTGGTTCCCCAAATATATCGATGGGGACCGGCGATAATTTCCGTTATCAGTGGAAAACTCCGGAACAGCTCGGCGGCCTTATCTATTCCGATCTCGCAATTTACGGCCATTATCCCGGTTTCTTTATCCCATTTTTTTATTTCGCCTATTCCAGTCATTTTATGCGCTCCCGAATCTGTCAGAGTAAAAACATCTCCCGTTGTGATCCTCCTCAAATCCCAGAATTCCCAGCTCCACCCTATCCGCCCCCGATACATCGGACGGGTCGACATGGACATACCTCACGCCATGACTGCACGTGGTCGGGTGTTCGTCGTCTTTGTATTGACAAAATATCTGTAATGCTTTTATTAAATCTTTCATCCCAATTCCCCTTTCGTTCTCTCCATAATAAACTACTAGGTAGCCCTGTCAACCGAAATCGACACCCACCGAAATAAAATTATTCCGACGATTTCAAAACCTCCAAAACATCATCTACCCGTGCGCCAATATCGCACATTTTTTCGATCTCCTCTTGTTTCGGTACCGGCGCCAACTTAGCAGACAGACACGCCTGCTTAACCGACTGTCTCACGGTGTTTTTCGATATCCCCGCGCAACTGGTTAGAATTAGAGCGAAGACTACCCCTATCATTGCGGTTACTGTAAATTCTGAAATCCATTTTTTCATAAAAATTACTCCTTAAACGATTGAACAGCGGATTCAATCTCTTGTTCGCTTACTTCCAAATTAAACCAGTGTTCCAACACGTGGCCGAACTCATGCATTATAGTCTCAACTATAGCCCTTTTCCTATCGTCGGTCGTAAATTCCACCGGGTTATTATCCTCGTCGACCAGCTCACCAAGCAGGTAATCTACATTGATCACAATCAAGGGTTCATCGTCTACCGGCCCCTCCATATTCCGGAGATAGGCCCCAACGGCCGGTAGAGAATCGCCCCTGTTTACTCTGATTTTCATTTCGATTCATCCTGTGAGATCTCATGGGCAAACTCGAAGGCCAGCGCGCCCACAACACCGTAATTATCTGCGCGGTTTTCTTCAAACAGCGGGTGTTCTTCCAGTTCCTCTTTCGTCGGTTCGGTCATAGAGTGGCCGATCTCGTGCCCGAAAAAGTATATCAAGTCAACCAGGGTTACCCGCTCCCTATCCACGGCGATGTAAATGATCCACTTCCCCTCTCCATCCTCCTCTATCATTCCAAACACCGGCTGTATCTTGACAGACTCCCGGTAGTCTGTTATGGAAACGTCTTCTTCTTTGCCCTCCGAATCCATCGAGAATGGGGAAAGCCCCTCTTTCTCTAAGTGGTCAACGGCTTCATCAAAAGTTATCTCTTTGACGGTGTATTTATCCCGCTGGTCGATCACCCAGGCTACCAGATCACTTTTTCCGTGTATTTTCATTGAAAAGGGCTCACATTCTGTTTCTTGTTATGCTCCGACGAAAGGCCAATAAATCCATCATGAGTCTGGTATCAGACTCTACCATGGGGCGCCCTGCCACGCGGTCCTCAACCCCTTTGATAAGTTTATCAATCTCGGTGATCTCAAAATCCCTATCGGCTTTTGTCTCTACAACTCGGCCCGTCTCCAAACCTTCCGGCCCACCATCTTCATATTCTTTCATTTCTCTTTTCCTTTCGACGCCGCCCGTCGGCGTAAATTAATAACTTTTCTCGCTAACTCGTCTCGCTCTTTTCGTACTAGGATAAGAGCATCGTTTAATTCTTTTATATCTTCCATCAATTGAGCGTTTTCGAATTTTAATAGATCTTCTTTTGTTATCATTTTATTTTAACCGGATCTTTAAAAACCGCCCCCGTCCAACGTGTCAAGGCGTTGAGTGTCGAAAGGGGGCGACCATATCCATCGATCGTAACTTCCACAGATTGTATAATCGGCGACCGGAGTCGCCTTTCTTTTTAGTTGTTTTGCCTCGACATTCATTATTTTATTTTAATCGGTTGGCGGTGTCAATTTTTTTATTTATCTCCAGACATTTTCTCGTCTGCCCTGCGGATTTCACAATCAGTCGATGGCACTCTTTTCTATACTCAACTAATTTGTCCACTATCTTCAGACATTCATCACCGTTATCCGCCACCGCGTAAAATTGCTCTTGACTTCTTTCGATTTCTGCTTTCCATCGGGACGCCTGCCAAATATTCGTTAACGAGAGAATCGCCAAACACGCCAGGGCGACCCATTGGGGAAAGTTTGTTTTTTTATCGTTTCTCCTTAACTCAAAAAGCTCCTCTTTCAATTCGGTGGCGGCTTTTTCGGTTTCTGGGCTCGTTTTCATGATTCCTCCGCGTTTCTCTTCTTCGGTTCACGCCACTCCACTTTGACAATATGCCTTTTTTCTTCTGAAAACCAACCTTCAGGTTGTGTGACACGCCACCTTTTTCGTCCCACGAGAAATACAATTTCCCCTCCACACTTGGGGCACACCTCATAGGGGCCATACCAAGGTTGAGGTACACGTTTTAGACAATCCACACACCTCGGCATTCTGTTCCAAATCGTCCAGTACTCATCTCCCGCTTTACTTTTCATTTTCCCTCCCTTTCATGCGTTTCGATCAGTATTTCAAAAGACCGCTCAAGAGTATGGAACGCCCGCTGTTGAACTAACATCACTTTTTCTAGACGTTCGCTTTCTAGTTCGTATTTTGCGACCAGTTCGCTCTTTTCTTTTGCGTGTCGTCTTTTGAGGCTGTCCTTTTCTTCCATGTGGTTTTGACTAATGTAGGATTCAGTCTGCCAATTTCTTTTTCCCTCCCTTTTGTTATTTTCCTTCAGGCGACACACCATATCTTCCAGACTCTTTATCTCAGCTTGTAACTCTTTCCGGCCCGGCTCCCCTGAATCCGGTTTCTTCTTTTTTCGCCACCAACTCATTCGAAAACCTCCCCACAATCAGAACAGAGTCGGCAACCGCTGCGCGGTAGATCCTCGATCTCAGTACTGCAACATATCGGACAAATAACTACCCCGGCCGCGCCCTCCGGTTTTGCTAAATCCGGCACACCTAGATCTTCTCGCATCTTCAAAAGTAACTCCGATTGCCGAGACATATTTAACGACCCGGCCGCCCACTTTTCCACCGTGCGCTTATCGACCCCGAATACCTCTCCCATTTGTGGCCAGGTGAGCCCGTGTTTTTGTTTGAAGTTCCGAATCGATTTTGCGTTTTTTTTCGTTTTATCGGCGTTTTTCATTTCGGATCCGTCCATCCCTCATCTGTGAAAATGTAGTTCTCAGGCGCGATAGCCCAGGCAAATGAATATGGGTAAAAAGCCTCAAACACTACAAGCGCATCAATAGCTTGAAGCCTAGTCCAGTCGGTATGCTGGTTACTGGCGCGCCCCGATATACTCGACCCATCGCAGTTTACCAATTTATATTTTCCTTTTTCTTTTTTCATCTTTCCCTCTTCTTTTCGATCGCCTCGATACACTGTTTAATCCAACCTTTTGCGAAGTCACCCAGTCCCTCACCATCTAGTGCCTCGTCAATCATCACTATTGGATCGATTCCCCTCTTTATGCTCTCATCGGCGGAATCGCGCCCGGTTTCATATCTGGTTTTTTTCGGTTTTTTCATCCCATCACCTCCAAAATCCGACGCAACTCCCCGGTAAACCCTCCGGCCGCGCACACCGACGGGATCCCGGTTTTCAGTGAGATCGATATATTTCCTATAACAGCCTTCGTGCCCCGGATATTTTTTTTGACAAAAACTTTCGTCTCGTCTCTGCCTTCCCAAATAAATCCGGATAACCCCGATCCGATGACGGCAGTTAGGATCTCGCTTGCTTTTTCCATTTTCATTTCGTCCCCTTTGTTTGTGTCCCTCATCATGTAAACAGTTATGTCACGGTCTTGAGCCGTGGTCAAGGGTTATTTTGATATTCCGGTACGTTCTTTTTTACCCAGTTAGAATAAGCGCGATCCTCACATTGATCCCTATCCAACCAGGGTTGCCACGACTTCGCGCCGTTCACCCACACATAAAAGCCGTCCAGGCAACCGAGCCACGTTCGGGGCCGCGATTTTACAACCATCTTTTGACCGTCCACGTAAAACGTTCTTTGTTTTGAACAGCCCATCTTACCAATCCCCCAATTTTTTCGCGACCGACTTGCAATCCCAACAAAGCGGCGATCCTGTTTTCTCCTCGTGCGCCTTGTTATCCGCCACGGTGCGGAGCCACGTGGCCGTATTTCTGCAACCGGCGTCAAAGGTTACGTGTTTTTTTTCTGATTTACTGAGCTTTTTCCATCCTTTAACCATTTTCTTTCCCTTTCGGTGGTAACTCCCGACTACTCAATAAACATAACCCAGGCGTGAGACCGTGGTCAACACCTTTTTAATTATTTTTTCACTTTCTCACTTTTTATCGTTATCCCGGTTGATTCTCTCTATCGCACGCCATGAGTACACTATTAATGTCAGGGCGCAAGAGGTCAGAAATAGGACAACCGCTTCTTTTATTTCGAGTGGGGTCACTTCGGATCCTCCGCGCACCAACCCGGCCGATCGGGGTAGATTTCGCAGCTTGAACAGTAGCAACCCGGCAGACCGGTCCGGATCGATCTCCATTTACAATCGCGGCAATTTCGAACGGTCGACCCACTTTCGATTTTTTCGATCTCCGTGTTTTCTAGGGTTTCGAGTTCGGCGCCGTAGTCGGTTCGTTTGCGTGCCAAGCGGAGGGCTTCTATCTCCCCCACTGCGTGCATCTGGCGCGTCAATTCTATCCTCTTATCCCGCAGCCAATCGATCCTCCCCATCTTCTCCATTAATTCTTTTATGATCATTTTGATCCCTCCAATGCAGCGATGGCGCAGCGTAGGCCTGATAGGGCGATATCGGCCGAGAGACGGGGAAGGGGTAAAAGACGCATCAAGAGAGCCTGTATCGCCCCTAAACTATCCTCGTGATCCTGGCCCTCCAATATGTCATACATCTTTTGTACGTCCTCCTCCGGAAGTCCATATATTAGGGATAGTGACTCGATTCTTTTTTTAATTTCGTTCTCCGTTTCGGTCATTTTAACATCTCCTTTAGCATTTCGAGGGCGTCGGGTGCGATGCCGGTCGTATCTCCTGATTTGTTCCGGCAAGCGACAACACCGTTAAATGCATCCGTTATGTTGGCGCCCACGTTTTGGCAGATATGCAAACCGGCGGCAAAAACAGCCGCAAAAATCATCTTTTCCCCGTCGGTTAGTCGCTGGCGATCCGGGGTAATCGGCGGTGACAGTCCGGCGTCATCGGGGCAATCGGAAAGTCTACACCGACTATCGCGCGAATCCGGGTGGGTACAGCTAAAAATTCCACTATTGGTATATTTACAATCTTTTTTTTCGTTTTTCATTCCGTCCCCTCTTTCTCCTCAACAACCGCGTCCGCTTTGACTACCAGCCCGGTGTCTTCGCTGTATTCTATTGAGTCGGCCCAGACCTCGATCGACCATAGAAGGCAGCTGATATCCTTGAATCCATCCTTATTTTTCGCGGTCTTCCCGCACGCATTACAAACCCATATTTTTTTTCGTTTCATTTTACCTCGCTTTCCAAACATTCCTTACAGCGCTTGAGTGTGTCCATGATTTTCTCAGTAGTATTCGCCTTTTTATCGGATATTAAAGGTCGGCGAAAGATTCTACAAAAATAGTTCTCATCAAAATGTCGACAGTCCGAGCAAGACACACCATCGGCCCAGATCGTTAATTCGCCTATTTTTATTTGCATTTTTCCTCTCCTTTAACCTTTGTCACCTGCTCGTCAAATATTTCGAATCTGCGGCCATCTTGTTCATGTTTCATTATTTCGCCGCCTTCCAATATTCGCAACCGGCGCAAATTTCGCCGATTGGCGACCGGCGAGCCCGCTTTAATCCATCGGTATACGTTGCCCAAGTCCAGCAATAACCGAAAATATCCGGCTCAAACGGATATTGACACCGGGGATCCGGGTTGCGGTATTTTTCGTATTTTTCGGCTTTTTCACTCATTTCGAGTCCTCCCCTTCCAGTTTTTCTCCTTTTTCTACTCGCTCCAATTCATTACAAATCAGAATTCCGAGAGCTTTGGCCATCGAAATTTCGTAATCGGTACACAGTTTTTTATACTTTTTGAATGTTTCATTGTCTACATCAACTCTCATTGTCTTCCCGTAATTCTTCACTTTTTAGCCTTCCGTTGTGGGTACAAGGGGACTATAACACATATTTCCAAGTTGCAAAGTTTTTTTGTAACTTTTCCAAGCCCCTGTAATCATTCAGTTGACACATTTGCCGCAATCGAACAATTAGACACGTAAAATGCGCGTACTTTTTCGGCCATAATCTCCGAAATTACAGAATATTACCCCAAAAAGGTAATATTCCCCCGGTCCGTAATTGCCAAAACGCCAATAATAACGGGCACATTACCAATATTCCGGAAATTATCGCTAGGACAGGCACTATGTGTGTGTGTGCGGGCGTGTGTGTGCGTACGCCTATATATATAATTTTTCTTTTTTAAGTAATAATATAATAAAGAGAAAGAGAACATTAAAAAGGCGAGCAGCTACGCGGGGTTCAAAATATCGAGACACGATATATTTTTTGTAATAACCCGTAATATGGGGTAATATGGGGTAATAAGGGGGTTTTCCCCCAAGATCGTGATTTTAGCGTGACAACAGGCGCGCCCGGCATTATACTTTTCAAATGCCACCAAATATAGAGAAATACCGCCCCACCAATCGAGAGAAATCCAAAGCAGACAACCGGCGGTGTTTGCATTGGTGTTATAGTTGCGACATGGAGAGAGTAGGGGCCGTGGGCAAGTGTCCGTTCTGCGGAAACAGAAATAACAGGAAAAAGAGAATCGATCCCCACCTAGAGGCCCATTAACATGCCACCAATGTTCCAGCTAAAACAGCAAGACCTCAAGCAGCTTGAGGAAGCGTTCCGTAAGAGCCCCAAGCGGTTTCGCAGTGTAACCGGTCGGGTGCTCAATACCTTCGCGTTCGAGTCCAGGCTCCGAGCTATCAAAATAGTCGAGTCTGAGATGATGTCTCGCCGTAAGGGCTTCGCCAACAAGGTGCTCAAGGTTGAGCGCGCAAACTTCTTTAGACCGATAGACGCTCAGAGGTCCCAGGTGGGGTCCATAAGACTCCCGCGCTTCTCCGGGTGGGTAGCGCAGCAGAATGGGAGAAAGACGAACAGGACACGTGTAGCGACATCCCTGGGGCGTGGTGGCAAGGATTCGAGGCAGATCGCTCCGTCTAACAGGCTCAGAAAGGGAAAAGACTTCAAATCACCCGACGAATACAAGGGTCGTTCCCAGACTCACAGGGCCGTCGTAATGCTCCAGCACCTCAACTCCATAGGCTACAAAAAGCCGTTCATAATTACCGGTCACAAACGCATGGCGCCGGGTCTCTATAAATTTCGCGGCCGTGGCAAAAAACGCGGCCCTCAAATGCTCCAATCGTTTAATCCGATCCAGGTGCAGCCGAAAGTTAATCGGTGGCTTACGAAATCTGTTGACAGAATGTTCAAAATGGTAAATATTCGTTCGGTGTACTCAAGTGCGTTGAAAAAGGCGTTTAAGGTTGGGCTGAAATGAAAATGACGGGATCCGGTGTGGGCCGTCACCCGTGCCGGTGGGAATTGTAGTTTAATAGGCAAAACACGTTCAGTTATCCGGATTAATTGAGCAGATTCCGGTTCGACTCCGGGCGATTCGCTATTTTTTTGAGCAATGAAAAGGGGAAATTATGGAAACCGAACACGCGAGTTATCTCGTTTCAACAATCGAAATTTCTAAATGTGGGGAGTGTCTGGCGTCGAAGCCCTCCTCGCGCGGTTATTGCCGGTGCGTCCTTCTCAGCCAAATAACAGACGTAAATTATCCACCTACGGACGATTGCCCGCTCCGAGAAAAGCCGATCTTGCTTCGGTTGGGCGAGGGGGTTTAGGATGGGGGATCTGGAAATGGGGGATCCTGATACTTGCGGATATTCATTTTGGTATGCCCAGGGCAGATTTACGTGTCAATTCGATCCAGCTATCGCGCTCCACAGTAGAGAGTGCGATAGCTTCGATTGCCCGGCCAAGAAAGCCGCGCTTTTGCCAGCGGTCAAACCGCCCAAAAAGGAGAAAAGGGAAATGTCAACCAGAAAAGAGATCAGACAGAAAAGGTTTACTATTGAATTTATTGCAAAGGTGGGACCGTCCTCGACAAACACGGAAGTAGCGCGCGAGCTACTAGATAGTTTCGGCGACGATTGTGCATATGAGATCGTAGAAGCACAGATTTCCTTCGAGGAAACTTCCGTCCTTCTCCTTACACCGGGGGAGCTCAATGGAAATTAACCGAGACGAAAAAACATGTAATTCTTGTTGCAAAGGGATAAAAGGTGAATACTACTCTTTTTGGACGGCATTTGGAGATGAAGAGGACATATGCCCCGATTGTCTCCAGGAGTGGTTAGACGCGAGCAAAGAGGGAGCGCCTTCAGATGGATAGTTTCAGAAAAACGAAGCCGATTTCTTGGCCGGATAAGGCGGGTTATTGGTGGTTTTGGGGAAAGAAATATGAAAATTCCGAATCAGAACTCCTTGCTGTGAGCGTTATCGATCGAGGAGACGGGAAGGGCGTGATGATGGTGTTGTTGCTCGGTTACCGCCTATGTGGGGGCTATTTCGATTCTGCCCAATTCATCCCGGCCACGTTGCCGGAGTTGCCGGAGGGTGAGTGATGGAGTATCAGGTTAAGATAGATTTGATAATAGACGATGATAAAGAGTTGTATTTCTTCGCTTATTTGCCCCAATTTGGAAGGAGTGCATGCAGCGCGACAGGGGAAACCGCAATAGGGGCGTTGACAAACCTTGGATATGTGTTTGGGGATATCAAGCAGCTATATGCGGATAAGGGCGCACCAATGCCTCCCATACTGGCGCACGAAGATGAACTTTATCACTCATCACCGGAAGGCTCCTGCGTGCCAACCCACGTTATCACGCACTAGCCCACAATCCCCTACATATACCGAAACCACACGCATACACACACATTGCCCTACACATCCCACCACAACCTACACACACCCACATACACGCACCCCCCAACACTGAATAAATATTCACTAATCGCTGTATAAATATACAGTCGCAACACGATACAATGTGTGCCAATGTTGTGCCACATTAGCGTGTTCTCCCTAAATAGTGGCACAACTATTCTCAAAAGTGGGACAGTGGGTCACGAATGACCCATATTGCTACAGCCCAGCAAATGCGCGGGTCGTAGCTTGTCTGCACGTAGGTGGGGGTGGGGGCATGTAAGGTACTCTCGCACCCCCTCCCACTGTGTGCGCCCTATATGTCGCAGCA
>Ga0255047_10000150_pt1 | contig 49821 bp, 48 predicted proteins | sample JV7_2_1_MG_FD_183640 | JGI IMG/M metagenome (GOLD analysis project Ga0255047, IMG submission 183640) | Seawater microbial communities from Jervis Inlet, British Columbia, Canada - JV7_2_1 | ecosystem: Environmental > Aquatic > Marine > Inlet | place: Canada: British Columbia | collected 2016-10-06
CATTAATTATCATTAATAACAATTAGTTACAATGAAAGAATGGCGGAGAGGGTGGGATTGTCGCTTCGCGACCTCACATGCGCCTTCGGCGCTGCGTGAGTCGAACAGGGTTCTCATCCTCAACCCGCTCGGCAAAAATGCAAAAGGCCCCGGATGGGGCCTTTCACATTTTGGCGGAGAGGGTGGGATTCGAACCCACGGTACGGGAGACCGTACACCTGATTTCGAATCAGGACCATTCGACCACTCTGGCACCTCTCCATAGGTCGTGACGCGAGATATTGGGAAGCTAAGCGGTAATTGTCAAGTGCGTAAAGTGCTTACGGCAAGATCCAGGCTGCACCCAGTGTAACTGCTTCGCCGTCGATAAACGGAGCACAAAGGAACGACCACAGGGCTGTGGTCGTTCATCGATATGGCGTATTACCCTCCCGAAAAATCGTAGAATTGCCTATTCGCATTCAGCAACAGCTGAAGTAGCATGGGCCGTCATGTACTAACTCCCGCCAAACCTGAGTGTCGGCGACAGGTAACCAGATTTTGACAAGTAGCGAAGTTCAAAACATCTTGATCGTCGATGATTACGCCTTGATGAGAAACGGACTTGAGGCGATGCTCGAATCCGAAGCCGGCTATGAAGTAGTTGGTGTTGCCTCTGATGGCGAGTCGGCCATGCTAGCCGTATCGGAATTACAGCCTGACATCGTGTTGATAGATCTGGCGGTGCCCAGAACCAGTGCCATCGACGCCATCGTCCAGATCAAGCGTCAGTATCCGCACGTCAAGATAATTGCACTTACGTTCCAGAAGGAAGACAAGCACATCCACGCGACGCTTGAAGCTGGCGCAGATGCTTACGTGCTGAAAGACGACAGCCGGACCGAACTTTTTGGTGCACTTGCGAGCGTAGCCAACGGCAAGAGTTACCTGAGTCCAAGCATTGTTGACAAAGTGATGGCCGGATATATTTCGGGCGGCGATGCGTCAACCGGTGAACCGTCCAGGGAAATCCTGACACGGCGCGAACGGGAAGTAATAAAACTCGTCGCCGAGGGCAAGCGCACAAAAGAGATTGCAACGTACTTGTCATTAAGCCCGAAAACGATCGAAAAACACCGCACCAACTTAATGAGAAAGCTTGACCTCCACAATGTATCGGAAGTGACGGCTTATGCTATCAAGAACGGCTTTGTTACTGATTGACGCTTAAAAAATGTGTCTCGTCGCCGAGCAAAACGACGATCTGCAGAGCCCATCTGGGACCAGAGGCCTGAGAATTAATTGCTGTCAAAACTACCTGCGTAGAATAACCGTATTCAGTAATCACACGTCCTCAATCCTGTTTTGAGGTCAACTCCTTGGCCGCCTTAAGAAGTTCGTCTCGATCGAAGGGCTTTGTTAACGTCAGGTCCGCGCCAACCGCCGCAGCCGAAGCAAGATAGGCCGAAGTCGTAATCGCAGTCGGCTCATAGCCCGACGATGCCGCGTTACCACCACCTGACATAACGATGATTTTGGTGTTTGGGAACTCCGTGCGAATATCATAGGCTGTCTCAACTCCGTCGCGGCCCGGCATAATAATGTCGGTGATGACGAGGTCGGCCCCTTGTTCCCGGAGCAAGTTCAGTCCGTCGGCGCCATTACTGGCAACCGCCACGTCGAACCCGGCCCGCGCAAAAATCTCTTCCAGCACGACGCGAATATCTTCCTCATCGTCGATAATTATTACTCTAGTCATTCATAATGCCTTTCATTAGCAATGCATCACCTAATCGTCACTCTGCGGAAAATACACATCAATTGTAGTCCCAACGCCTACTTCGCTCGCAACCACTATCTCGCCATCGTGCTTGACTACAATTCCATGCACGACCGATAAGCCAAGTCCTGTTCCCTCGCCAACCTCTCGAGTCGTAAAAAAGGGATCGAATATTCTTTCTATTGTAGCTGAGTCCATACCCTCGCCAGTGTCAGACACTCTCAACCGTACATATGCTCCCTCCTGCAGACTTGGGTATTTCCCTGCAAGTTCTGCTGTAACACGTTGATTTTCGAGGCCCACCTTGATGACATTACGGCCACTGCTTAAAGATTGATATGCGTTATTACACAAATTTACTACCAGCTGCTGAATCTCATTGCAGTTGCACAACATTGGCCCAACCGGCCGCTCAATGTCCAATTGGATCTCAATGTTCGCCGGTATCAAAGCTCGCACCATCGACATCGCTTCGTCAATAACCGGCGCAATATCCGGTGTTGCCTCTAAAGCTTCGCCCGCTGGCCGGCCAAACGTCAGGATCTGCTCACTCAGGCCTTTCGCCCGATTCGCCAGCTTCACCACTCGTTCAAGTTTGGGCCTGACAGGGCTGTCCCGCGGCAGGTCTTCCAGTGCCAAATCGGTGTATAACAGCATGGGAAGCAACACATTGTTAAATTCGTGTGCGACACCACCGGCGAGCGTGCCTATTGATTGCAGCCGATGCGTGTGACGTAAGTAAATTTCCGCTTTGCGTCGTTCCGCCTCCGCCATCTCGCGACTAACAATCTCGCCTTCCAGTCTGTCATTGATTCCAACGAGCGTGCTGCGCATGTGCTCAAGGTCACGGGTAAGTTCGCTGATCTCAAAGATTTGACTCTTGACCGACATTTGCCTTGTGTAGTCTCCCGAGGCAACCTTGCGGCTGTCGCGCCTCAGCCGCCGCAATGGCCTGGTCATCAACCCACTCAGGACAATGACCAACACCACAGTAACCAGCAGGTAGACCAAGACTATCGTCAGGATGGTCTCGCGGGCACTTTCCATTTCCAGCAACGTTGGTTGTTCGTCGAAACCCAGTTCCAGCACCGCCGATATTTCGCCGGATTGCAGAGGAATCGACAGGTAATACACACCATCGTCATGCTCCCCAAACCGGAAGTCCTCCACGAACTTGTCGCCATCCCCTGCTTCCATTAGAGAACTGATCAAACGACTATCGCCCATATTAAATGCGGCATAAACACACCGACCACCAAGAATTGCGCTATCCAGACTTGCCAGAATTTCGGCTTTAGATGTGAGTGTATCGTTGCTTTGCAGTAAGTCTGCGAACACTCTGGAATAAATTCGAATGTGATCGGTAAAGAAATCTTCCTGGACGTTTCGTACGACGGTGAGCATTCCGTAAGACAAGATCGGCAGCAGCACAGCGTTAATCAGGAGCACCGCAAAGATCATTCTCGACGACAGTGATTTCAGGTTTCTTGCCATAGCACTCTGATAATTTTTAGGTTTGAGTTAGATTCAGCTTCACTTTTCCACATATAAGCTATAGACGATGAGTTGTTTGCAAGCGACTCCAATAGCTCGCCGTGATTGTCAACCTCCGTCGGTCGTGGCGTACCGAACTTGAGCACCAGCGACAGCAACCGTCTCTCATAAGACCTTTCAGACATCGCAATGACCGATTGCAAGAATATCTGATTGAGACGCTCGTCGTCACGCCGTCTGAATCCTCGAACAGCATGTCCGCCAATGGTGACGGGGATTCCAAGATACACTTTCCGAATATTCAGCGAGCTGATGCTCTCAATCGGGCTGTCCTTATCGGCAACAAGAACGACGGCAACGTCGGCCCGCGACGTCGTTGCCGTCAGCACCAATGCGGTGATCAACAGGAATTGTGCGACGCGCGCTCTCACGGAAACACGGCACTCCATTGAATGCGGAGTTCTTTGAAGCGGTCATGCTCAAGACCGTTACCCTGCGTGCTGGTATCGGCGACCTCCAGCGTCAAGCTGTGAGAATCCACAAAGTCCCAGCGTACGCCGAGCATGTTCCGGTGAGAGACTACCGACGGCAACAGCTGCAAGTAAAGAGAATTGTCTTCGCCAAAACCTATTTCTGTTCGACCGAAAACTGTCCAGTTCTCCGTCGCTTCGTACTCGCCCTGCAGATATCCGAGTACGAAGTCGTCCTGCACATCGCCGTTGCCGTATTGCATCTCGACATCAAAGTACACCCAATTGGTTGAGAGCCTCCAGACGTCCCATTGCCAATCGGAAAATACGCCCAGCGTCGTTTGCAGAATCGAATTCAGATTTGTGAGGTTTGGACTCGACTCCGAAACCACGGCAATATCGTTGTGGGCCAGTGTCAACCCAATCTTGTTGGTCGACAGTACGTCCGGCCGATAAACCACACGAGCACTGACTGTCATGTCGTGACCCGATTCCGGATCCAGAATATCGAACGGGGACAGGTGCTCGCCCTCAAATTTGGGTGCCAGACCGGCCACCAGTCCAAGATTTACCGCGGACTGACCGTTGACTGAAAATTCGTGCTCCAGCCAGAGACCTGTGATGTGTGAGGGCATCGGTCCATTTTCATCCTCCCATTCCTCGAGTCCGGGTCGGCTGATGCTGGTTTGCATGAACTGACCGTGATGGTATTCGCTCGCCCAATAATTTGCGATTGTATGGAATCGACCAAACCACAACATTGTCCGGTCATTGACCTGCCAGGCCGCTTGCATGCGCTCGAGTTCACTCTCGGTGTTTGACCAGACGTACTCGGCGAGAAACCTGAATCGGTCACTGTTGTAGGTATACAAAAAATCAGCTGTCGCTCGACGGTCGAAACCTTCAAGCCCGGGATCAGACGCGGAGAATATGTCGAACCCTTCAAGGCTGACAAAGACAAGTATGTCCTGCTGCGATTCTGCTCGCGCAAGCTGGTTCGATACCATAGCGACAAGCAGCACTAGTCTGACAAATGCCCGTACCCATCTATTGCTGGTTGATGCCGATTTTCGACTGTTTAACATGTGACCTCTCGTCTGACCTGTTCAGACCCAATGACAATGACTGATTCTCCTGCCGCAGAGTAACAACGATATGGGGTAAGACCCTACTCCTCCGCCAACCCACAGTCCTGCCGGAGATGGTGGGTTTCAACTTGTCAAGTACGCAAAGTGATTCCCGGGATGCCATAATCAGACCGTCGGAACGGAGATCCGCAATTGCGCCCGTTGTTAGTAATCTCATTCGCTGCATTGATCGGCACCTGTTCGAGCCCTCCTCCTTTGTTGGACCGGGTTCTCGAAACGGGTCAACTTCGTGTGGTTACTCGCGACAGCCCCACTGCATACACCATTAGCCCCGATGGTCCTTCCGGGCCGGAATTCGATCTCGTGCAGGCATTCGCCGATGAATTGGGCGTTGCGCTCGTGATCGACCCGGTCGCCGGCGTTTCGGAAATCCTGCCGAAACTGCTGTCTGGCGAGGCACAGATGGCGGCCGCTGGCCTGTCTATCACCGATTCACGGCGTGAATTCCTGAACTTTGGTCATCCCTACGAATCGGTCGACGTGCACATGATTTACAAGTTGGGTACCGGAAAACCGCGCTCGATTGATGACGTTATCGGCCGATCAATTGAAGTAATGGCGAGCGGCAGCCACGTTGACCTTCTGATCTCACTGCAAGCTGCGTATCCGGAATTGACCTGGGTTGAGAATGCGGATATCGGTGGTGCTGACCTGCTGACTAAGGTAGCTATGGGCGAAGTTGAGTTGACGGTCTCAGATAGTTCGGACTTCAATATTCAGCGACATTTTTACCCGGACCTACGGGTTGCGCTGGACCTCGATATTGGTGACCCAATTGCCTGGGGGTTTCCTAAGGGCGTTGGTGACACCCTGCTCGCACGAGCCGACGATTTTCTGATCAAGGCTGACCGATCCGGTTTGTTGGCGCAGGTTCACGACCGCTATTACGGCTACACCAAGAAATTCGATTACGTCGGCACACGAAACTTCATTCGTCACTTCGAGAATCGACTGCCTCGCTACCGCAAGATGTTCGAAGACGCTGGTGAAGAATGGGGGGTGGATTGGCGTCTGCTGGCCGCAATCGGTTACCAGGAATCCCACTGGCGTTCGCAAGCCGTTTCACCAACAGGTGTTCGCGGCATCATGATGCTAACGCTGGATACTGCCGCGTATTTGGGGTTGGATGATCGTCTGGATCCACAGAGCAGCATCTTTGGTGGCGCTCGTTACTACGCGCGGCAAACAGAACGCGTCGCCGATACCGTCGCCGAGCCGGATCGAACATGGATGGCACTGGCGGCTTACAACGTCGGTTTTAATCACATAAAAGACGCTCGCACGATCATCGAGTTACAAGGTGGTGATCCGGATACGTGGATCGATATGAGCGAAGCGCTGCCGCTGTTGTCACAACGAAAGTGGTATTCGCAACTTCCCTACGGGTACGCGAGAGGCTGGGAGCCTGTTCTGTACGTCAATAATATTCGCGCCTACTACAATATTTTGCAGTGGCTGACTGAAAAAGAAGCGCTTGCAAAGCCACCTGAAATCGACCCCGATAAGGCAGCTGCCGAAGCTCCGGATGTCTAGGTGTGATGGTTCTCATTTGATCTGGCTGCCACTGTCAGTACAAATCGATTAGCGAGTGGAGTTCTTAATCCGGCGCCCATCCGGGATAGCCAACGCTGTCTCCACGACCCACAGTCAACAGCGCTGGCTATCCCGGATGGACACCTGCTCAACGCGGCAACGCTGACGTGAAATACGTGACCGACTGACGAGATGCGGCCGATACGCCAATGAATTCGACTGTGGGTTGCGGAGAAGTTATTGGCGTATCGGCCGTATCCCTGCGCCGAACATTACTTCCGACACTACCCGATAGATCAGATGAGGACTATCACACCTAGCGTCGTGCTGCGAAGAACGCTCGTAATATTTCCGAGCATTCGTCAGCGAGCAAACCACCGTTGACCTCGAAGCGATGATTTAGCGCACGCGAATCCGACAGGTCCTCAACGCTTCCAAGTGCCCCAGCCTTTTTGTCGTAGGCGCCGAAGACAACCCGTTTCAATCTGGCCTGCACGATCGCGCCCGTACACATGACACAGGGCTCCAACGTTACATAGAGAGTTGCGTTTGGGAGTCGATAATTACCAAGACCGGACCCCGCTGCGCGTAACGCGATTATTTCAGCATGCGCACTCGGATCAGAGGTCGCAACAGAGCAATTGCGTCCGGTGGCGACAATTTCGCCATTCACAACAATGACAGCCCCAACCGGAATCTCACCCTCGCCCGCTGCCTTTTCCGCCTCGGCAAGCGCGGCGCGCATGCCATCGATATCCTGCTGCGGCCAGTCGGGCTCCATTACTCCCACTCAATAGTCGCTGGCGGCTTACCACTGATATCGTAAGTCACACGAGAAATACCATCGACCTCGTTAATGATGCGCAGCGATACGTGTTCGAGAAACTCGTACGGCAATCGTGCCCAGCGCGCGGTCATGAAGTCGATCGTCTCAACGGCGCGCAAGGCAACGACGTAGTCGTATTTGCGCCCATCGCCCATCACACCAACGGACTTCACGGGTAGAAATACGGCGAATGCCTGGCTGGTTTCGTCGTACAGGTCTTGTTTTTGCAGTTCATTGATAAAGATGTCGTCAGCTAATTGCAGCAGCGCGACGTATTCGGGTTTGACCTCGCCGAGAACCCGAACACCAAGACCCGGCCCCGGGAACGGATGGCGCATGACCATCTTTCGGGGTAAACCAAGCTCGAGACCGATACGACGAACTTCATCCTTGAACAACTCCCGCAGCGGCTCCACAAGCGACATACGCATGTACTCGGGAAGCCCACCGACATTGTGGTGCGATTTGATGACCTGTGCTTTACCGGTCTTCGCGCCAGCCGATTCAATAACATCCGGATAAATCGTGCCTTGAGCGAGCCATTCAATGCCGTCGAGCTTGTGCGCCTCCTCATCGAAAATCTCGATGAACTGACCACCAATAATTTTTCGTTTTTCTTCCGGATCCGTGATGCCCTTCAGTGCGGCAAAAAAGCGCTCGGCAGCATTAACCCGAATGACATTGACGCCCAGGTGTTCGGCAAACAGATCCATCACCTGATCGCCCTCGTTATGGCGCAGCAGTCCATGATCGACAAAAACGCACACCAACTGATCGCCAATGGCCTCGTGCAGCAACGCTGCCACTACCGATGAATCTACACCGCCTGACAAGCCCAGCAGGACTTTGCCCTCGCCGACCTGTTCGCGAACATGGTCTATCGCGTCGGAAACAATATTGCCGGCGGTCCAGTCACCCGGGCAGCCGCAGATATCACGCACAAAACGGCGCAGAATCTCCTGCCCTTGCGGCGTGTGCGTGACTTCAGGATGGAACTGCACACCGTAGAAATGCCGTGAGGGATCTTCCATCGCTGCAAGCGGCGAATTGGGACTGCTCGCTGTAGCCTTGAAGCCGGGGGGTATTGCTTCGACGCGATCGCCATGACTCATCCAGACTCTTAAAATCGACTCCTCTTCGGAATCGCTGAGGTCACCAAACAAAGAGGAATCACCCGGCGTGATTTCGGCATAACCGAATTCGCGGTGTGACGAGGCTTCAACTTTACCGCCAAGCTCGGCCGCCATGGTTTGCATGCCGTAGCAAATACCGAGTACCGGAACGCCAAGTTCAAACACCGCGTGTGAAACGCGCGGCGGCACATCGAGGTTTACCGACTCCGGGCTGCCGGAAAGAATAACGCCATCCGGCGCGTAGGCCTTGATGTCGTCATCGGACATGTCCCAGGGATGAATCTCGGAATAAACACCCACCTCGCGAACGCGGCGGGCGATTAATTGCGTGTACTGGCTGCCAAAATCGAGTATCAGCAGTCGATGAGCATGAATGTCTGGGTGCATCTAGTTCTTGGATCGATAGTTGGGTGCTTCTTTGGTAATCGTCACATCGTGCACATGACTCTCAACCATGCCGGCACCCGTGATTCGAACAAACTCGGGTTTGGTGCGCATCTCGTCGATACTCGCACTCCCGGTATAGCCCATCGCCGCACGAATCCCGCCAAGGAGCTGGTGCACGATGGCTGAAAAAGGTCCCTTGTACGCGACACGGCCTTCGATACCTTCCGGTACGAGTTTGTCGAGCTGTTCGGTCGCGTCCTGAAAATAGCGATCCGACGAACCATGTGATCCGCCCATGGCGCCTATAGAGCCCATGCCACGATACGCTTTGTACGAACGACCCTGATACAGCTCAACTTCACCCGGAGATTCTTCCGTGCCCGCAAACAAGCCGCCGATCATTGCGCAATGCGCGCCAGCGACGAGCGCTTTGGCAATATCGCCGGAATAACGAATACCGCCATCTGCGATTAACGGTGCACCAGACTTCTTCAGCGCTGCGGCAACTTCGGCGACAGCTGAAATCTGTGGAACGCCAACGCCTGCGACGACTCGTGTTGTACAAATAGAGCCAGGACCGATACCAACTTTGACGCCGTCGGCGCCTGCTTCGACCAGCGCCAGAGCAGCGTCGCCCGTCACGATGTTGCCACCAATGACCTGCACGTCCGGGTGCACCGTCTTGACTCGCGTTACGCGCTCCAGCACGCCCTTGGAAAATCCGTGTGAGGTATCGACGACGATAAGATCGACGCCCGCTTCGACGAGAGCAGCCACGCGTTCGTCAGTGTCCTGGCCTGTACCGACGGCAGCACCGACGCGCAGTGCGCCACTACTGTCCTTGCAGGCATTTGGAAAGTCCATGGCCTTCTGGAAATCCTTGGCTGTGATCATGCCACGCAATTCGAAGTTGTCATCAACGACGAGAACTTTTTCAATGCGGTACTTGTGCAGCAGCGACAGTACTTCCTCATCGTCCGCCCCTTCCTGCACCGTCACGAGGCGCTCTTTGGGGGTCATGACCGTTGCTACCGGTGCATCAAGCTTTGTTTCGAAACGAAGATCGCGGTGTGTGACGATACCGACTGTCTGCCTGCCATCCACGACAGGCACGCCCGAAATCCCCATGGCACGTGTCAGCTCGATGACCTCACGGATCGTCATATCCGGTGCCACGGTGATGGGTTTTCGCACCATGCCGGATTCAAATTTCTTGACCACCAGAACCTGCTGCGCCTGATCCGCGATAGCCATGTTCTTGTGAACAATGCCCATTCCGCCTTCCTGGGCCAGCGCGATCGCGAGTCTCGACTCCGTAACCGTGTCCATGGCCGCCGACAACAACGGGATGTTGAGCCTGATTTCGCGGGTTAACGACGTACTCAGATCGACGTCACGGGGCAATATCTCGGAATATCCGGGTTGCAGGAGGACGTCGTCGAATGTCAGAGCTTCCTTAGCTATTCGCATTGGACTATTCGCATGGATTTATCTTCAGTCTGATGAGGTTAAACGGTCAATTGTACGCGGCTGAGAATTGCGGGTAAACGGCAGGCGGTTCGATATACTGGAAACATGCAATCGAATGACCCCACAACCGCCGCAATTTCCGTCAGTCAGCTCAATCGCCGCGTAAAGACACTCATAGAACAGGGAATGGCTCGCCTTTGGGTAGAAGGCGAGATTTCAAACCTGTCGCGGCCGGGATCAGGACACATTTACCTCAGCTTGAAGGACGACACGGCGCAAGTCAGCGCTGCCTGGTTCCGTCAGCACCAGCGTGGACCGGCTATTGGTTTCAAGAACGGTGACCGTGTACTCGCCTATGGCCGCGTCAGTATTTATGAGGCCCGCGGTAACTATCAGCTAATCATCGAGCAGATGGAACCCGCAGGTGAAGGCGTACTGAAACGTCGTTTTGACGCTTTAAAGTTAAAACTGGCCAGCGAAGGCCTGTTCGACGAGGATCGCAAACAGGCGCTGCCCGAGTTACCGAAACGAATTGGAATCATTACTTCACCTACAGGTGCCGCGATTCGCGACATCCTGAGCATCCTCGGCCGACGATTCCCGGCGGTCCCTGTCATTATTTACCCGGCTGCCGTACAAGGTGATGCAGCACCGGCAGAGCTGATCGCGACACTTGCGACGGCCGTGCAGCGTGATGAATGCGATGTATTGATCATGAGCCGCGGTGGTGGCTCGCTCGAGGATCTTTGGGCGTTTAACGATGAGCAACTCGCACGGGCAATCTCGGATTGCCCATTACCCATCGTGAGCGCGGTAGGACACGAGGTTGATTTCACAATCGCAGATTTCGTCGCCGACGTGCGTGCGCCCACTCCCTCCAGCGCCGCAGAAATCATCGTGCCGAACCAGAGTGACTGGCTCCGTCAAATATCGGGACTCGCATCACGTCTTGCGAGGGTTGGCCAACGTGCATTGGAGGATCGCGCACAGGAACTGGACTGGCTCGGCCGTCGACTGGTGGCCAGTAGCCCGGCAGCGACGCTGCAACGCCAGCGTGACGGCTTGCGTGAGCATAGCGGGCGACTGAATTCGGCCATACGACAGCAACTCCTTGAGCAGAAAAATACGCTTCAAGAGGCCCGCAGCGAACTCATGAAATTGTCGCCCGCGCTGTCCGTACAGCGATCGATCGGTCGTCTGCAGCAACTTCGTCAACGCCTTGCGACGTCAACTCGCAACGCTGTCTCAGACACCAGTCACAAGCTCGCGCTGCTCGGCCGGGCTTTGAACTCAGTGAGTCCGCTCGCAACACTGGATCGTGGCTACGCGATAGTGAAGCAGGAAGACTCCGGTGCAATCCTGACCAGTGCCGCCGATGTCAAACCAGGAAAAGACGTCCGCGCACGGTTGTCGCGAGGAGAAATTGTTGCGACGGTCAAGAAGGTGCTCATCGATGATTAGGTGCAGTTTGGGTCTTGCTGCCCTGCTTGCGCTTGGTGCTACAGCCTTAGCAACAGAGCAATCACTTCGACCGGGTGGCATCGCCGTCATCGAGATTGGCAGCACCGAGGCGTCGCCACCGCAAGTAAGCATGGATGGCAAGCCGTTGCTGGTGATGCGGCGCGGCGAAAAATGGGTGGCTGTTGCCGGGATCCCGCTGGATACGAAACCTGGTGAAATGCTCATATCCATAAATGGCGAGGAAGCCGTAGTCGATGTTGCTGGACACGCGTATCGAGAGCAACGCCTTACTGTCGAGAACAAGAGTTTCGTCGATCAAAACCAGCAGCAACTGGATCGAATACGGAGCGAACGCAAGATCATCGATGCCGTACTGACAAGTTTCACGGAATCCCCGGTAGGTGGTCTCTCGCTGGCCGCACCTGTCCCAGGGACGCAAAGCTCCAGTTTCGGATACCGGCGGTTTTTCAACGACCAGCCACGCTCGCCGCATAAGGGTATGGACATCTCAGCTGGCAACGGCGAACCGATCGCTGCATCCCGCAGCGGCGTCATTGCGGCCACGGGAAATTATTTTTTCAACGGCAATACAGTTCTCATCGATCACGGGCAGGGATTTGTAACCCTGTATTGCCACATGAGCGAGATCGCCGTTGAGCAAGGTCAGCACGTTGAAACCGGCCACATCATCGGCGCTGTGGGTTCGACCGGCCGCGTGACCGGACCGCACTTGCATTTTGGGACCTACCTCAATGGCACTGCGGTCGATCCGGCCATATTCCTGAAGAAATAGTTAAGGTGACAGTGACCTTAACTCGGGAGTTAAGGTCACTGTCACCTTAACTATTTTCGCGGTCTGGGGACCGCTCCTACGGGACCGCTCCTACGGGTCGCAGCAGCTTTCGAAGAACTCGCAGATGACCGGTCGGAATGCGTCCATATCGACCAGGAACGAGTCGTGACCGCGGATACAGTCGAGTTCGGCCAGTTTCGTATCGCTGCACGCCGTTGCAATACCGTCAGCCAGCTCGCGTTGTTGTTCGACAGGGAACAGAATATCTGTTCGTACACCGATAACGAGCACCTGATCGAGCTTGAGGCGCTTGAATCCAGCGGCCAGTGAGCCGCCGTATTCTGCGAGATCAAAAAGATCCGATGCATGCGACAGATATAAATAGCAGTTGGGGTCGAACGCGCCGCTGAATTTCCTGGAAACATTCTCCAGATAGGATTCAATTGCGAACTCCGCGACAAACTGGTCTTCGATGCGAGCATGATCGGTTGAGCGTTCTCGCCCGAATCGCTGCACCCACTCTTCTGCTGAACGATAGGTAATCATGCCCAGCTTGCGCGCCAGCCGTTGCCCGGTGATCGGCGGATCACCCGGATCATAGTTTCCTTTGTGCCATTTGGGATCGGAACGAATCATTTCGCGTTGCAACGATCGTACAGCGATGGAAAACGGTAACGCGCGTGTCGCCGAAGAAACGGAAATAAACCGACGCACCGCGTGCGGGTGGCGCACGCAATAAGCAAGTCCACTCATGCCGCCCATGGAACAACCGATAATGGTGTGTAGACACTTAACCCCGAGATGATTAACGACGAGGAACGCGGAATCCGCGACATCTTCGAGCGTCAAAACGGGAAATGTCAGGCGATAGCGTTCACCGGTTTCCGGGTTGATTGATGCCGGTCCCGTCGAACCGAAGCAACTGCCCAGAGCATTTACGCAGATTACAAAAAAATGATCTGTGTCGATAGGCAACCCCGAGCCGATCATGTCCTCCCACCAACCAGGAGACATATCGTCCTCCGACGATGCCGCATGTGCAGAAGGGGACAGGCCACCAAGGATTAGTACGGCATTGTCTTGCGCCGAGTTCAATTCGCCCCACGTCTCGTAAGCCACAGTAGGCGACTGCAAGTGGCCCGCCCGATGCATTCGGAAGTTTCCCTCGGACGTGAACAACTTCCTGGCAGAGCTCATTTCTTGACCTTTTTCATCAGGCGTTTGCGCTTGCGTTCCTGCCGCGGCGTCAAGACATTGCGTCGTCCTTCGAAAGGATTCTTGCCCTTCTTGAAAACCAGGCGCACCGGCGTGCCCTTGAGTTTAAACGCTTTTCTGAAGCGATTGATCAAATAGCGCCGATACGCCTCCGGCAAACGCTCTGTCTGATTGCCGTGAATCACGATAACCGGTGGATTTCGTCCACCCTGGTGCGCGTAGCGGAGTTTGACGCGCCGACCTCGTACCAGCGGTGGCGAATGTGCCATGACAGCGGCTTCGAGTTCGTTCGTCAGCTCTGTCGTCGACATGTTTCGCATCGCAGCTCTGTAAGCTCGCTCGACGGCTGGCAACAAATCGCCGACAGCAGTGCCATGTAAGGCCGATATTGTTATGCGTTCTGCAAAATCCAGAAACGGCAGGCGCCGATCAAGATCGTCACGCACTTTCTTGCGATGATCTGCCGAAAGACCGTCCCACTTATTTGTCACAACGACGAGGGCACGACCGCGCTCCATGACAAGTCCGAGCAAACTGACGTCCTGCTCAGTGACCCCTTCTTGTGCATCCAGTACGGAAATTACGACTTCAGCCTGCTCGATGGCCTGCAAGGCCTTGACGATGCTGAACTTTTCGATAGTTTCATGCACGCGGGCCTTGCGACGAATACCTGCCGTATCTATCAAGACGTATTTTCGGTCGTTGCGCTCAAACGGCACGGCAACGCTATCACGCGTCGTGCCCGGCTGGTCGAAGACAACCAGGCGTTCTTCGCCGAGTATGCGATTGATCAGTGTCGATTTTCCGACGTTAGGCCGTCCGACGACTGCAATGCGAAGTTCGCGGTCCTCGTCATCTTCATCGTCCAGCTCTTCTTCAGGCTCCTCTGCGGCAAACCCGCTAAGGAGATCGTCCATGAGCGCGCCGATACGGTCGCCGTGTGCCGCCGATACAGCAATCGGCTCACCGAGCCCCAAGGCGTGAAATTCGCTGTTGGCGATTGCTTCATCAAGACCTTCCGTCTTGTTGACCGCGAGCCAGGTCTGCTTGGCATGGCGGCGAGCGAGCCCTGCAACGTGTTCATCGGCTGCTGTCAGGCCGCTACGCCCGTCGACCATGATGACGGCGACATCCGCCTCCTGAAGCGCACGAATGGTCTGATCGACCATCGCTTCTGCGATGCCTTCTTCACCTCCGGCAACACCGCCAGTGTCGATTACAAGATAGGGAATCGGTCCTAACTTGCCAAATCCGTATTTGCGATCGCGGGTGAGGCCCGGATAGTCGGCGACGAGCGCGTCACGTGACCGCGTCAGTCTATTGAATAAAGTGGATTTGCCAACATTAGGTCGACCGATCAGAGCAATGACGGGAAGCATGGAGGCACCTTCACCGCGGCCGATCAGGACTCGTCAGCAGATTCAGCAACTTCGGGAGCACGTCGCTGCTGGCGATTTTGTACTACTTCGTATGCCGCTACTGAGCCATCATCGCTTTGCACATACAGGCGATTTGCAACTACCAGAGGATCACTGCTGATCGCTTTCTTGCCTTGCCGAAGGCGTGCTACCGCTTTACCGTCGATACTACTGAAGAAATGCAGATAGCCTTCAAAATCACCGACCACAACAGTCGTATGGAACGGCACCGGCAATGACGGATCCCGACGCAACAGATCATCGTTGCGCCATGTCTCAGCTCCATTAATGCGGGTTAGCGCTATAACTTCGCCATCATCGCGAGCGGTATAAACACTGTTCCAGTCGGCGGCCATTCCAACATGAGTCGATATCTCGCGTGACCACAGCACCTGGCCTGACTCGGCTGCAATTGACGCTACGCGTCCCTGATACCCTGCCGCGTAAATGTCCTGCCCAACAACGGCAATAGCACCGTCAATGTCGGCAAGGCGATCAAGGTCCGATCGACCTGTCGACAATGCCAGCATGGAATCCCATTCGATATCACCAGTTTCAATATTAATTGCCGCCAAACGACCATTATCAAAACCAGCAATGACGAGTGATCCGACCAGCATCGGCGACGACGCACCGCGCATCGTTAGTACCGGCATCGTCTGTTCGATCTCCCAGCGTTGGCTGCCGTCAAAACGTGCTAATGCGATTAAACGATTGTCTATTGTCTGTACGACCACCGAGTCATCTTTGATGAGCGGCTGTGCGAGTATCTCGCCACCGGCGTTAGCGCGCCATTGCTCCACACCCGAAGCTGCGTCCAGCGTGATGACGAAACCGTCTTTGGTCGCAACTGCCAGCACACCTTCGCCTACGCCCGGGCCAGCCGAAATTTCAACCTCGAGATCCGCCTTCCAACGTGGTTTTCCGTTATCCGGATCGACTGCCACGACTTTACCGTCCTGGCTGGCTGCATAAATCAGATTGCCATCACCCACCGGTCGTAAACCCACCAGCAGGAACTCAGAGTCGCCGCCGACCTTGGTGCTCCACAAGCGCTTTATTTTTAGAGTGCTCTCGAACTTCACCAACTCTTTGGGCTCAAGTTCCTCGTCTTTGTCACCAAACATTCCACAGGACGCCAACACAAGCGTCGCTGCAATCAGCCCAGGCAATCGCCACAAATTATTCACTCACCTTCCTCGGAATCAGCCTCTTCTGCTTCGACCGCTGCAGCGGGCGCAGGTTCTGCCTCTTCCGCTGTTACTTCAGGCAAATCCAGAGATTTCCATTGCACAAGCTGCCGATCAACGGTGATCTGCGATACAGGATCCGACAAGACCTTCTGATAAGCGTCCTGCGCTTCGGCAACTCGACCCAGTGCGGTATACGCATCACCGAGTACCTCACCGTAGGCCGAAGCGAATGCGCCTGCGTCTTTGCCTGCCAGCAAATCCAGAACTTCCTGCGCCTTGTCCTGATACAGATAGATGCGTGCCAACCGTAGCCGGGCGACATCTTTCAGTTCGTCGTCCGCATCGCTGTTGACCACACCGAGCAGAGCATCGGCCGCGTCCTGATCGCGATTCTTATCCATGTAAAGTCGCGCCATAGCGAGGCCCGTTTGCCCGGCGTAGGTGGTATCGCCGTACGATGTGGCAATCTCGTCGGCCACGCCTTCGGCATCCTCAAGCTTGCCATCGACGACCAGCACAATAAGATTCTCGTACGCTGTTGAAGCGTCAAGTTGCGCTTGCAAGCGCGTGCTTTGGTAATGGTTGATGCCAAACAGCAGACCCGCACCGATTACGATGCCGCCAATAACGTATGCGCCATACTCAGACCACCAGGCCCGCATTTGGTCAATTTGTTCTTTTTCCGAAAGTAGATCGTCCACAAAACTGCCTTTAACGTAGTTGTCCTGCCAGCGTTTCCGCCAGCTCGTCCAATGCAACACTTGTCTGTTCACCCGTGTTGCGCAAGGGTTTGATACCAATACAACCGTCGGCGAGCTCTTGCTCACCTAGGATCAACGCAAACTCGGCACCGCTCTTGTCGGCACGCTTCATTTGCGACTTAAAACTGCCGCCTCCGAGGTTCAGTTCAACGCGGATGCCCGCGACCGTGTCACGCAGCTCTTCCGCCAGTACAAATGCTCTTTCCAGCGTGCCCTCGCCAAACGCCGCGATGTACACATCTGCATCGGCCGCTGGCGTTTCACCGCCACAGGCTTCATACAACGCCACAAATCGCTCGATACCCATCGCCCAACCAATCGCCGGAGTCGCGCGGCCGCCCAGTTTCTCGACCAGTCCATCGTAGCGACCACCGGAACACACGGCACCTTGCGATCCCAGTGCGTCAGTGACCCACTCAAATACCGTCTTTGAGTAATAATCGAGACCACGAACAAGGCGCGGATTGACGGTATAGCTCACTCCCGCGGCATCGAGCAAAGCCCTTAAGCCCGCAAAATGTACTGCAGATTCCTCGTCCAGGTAGTCCAGCATGACGGGCGCGGCATCAACAATTGCCTGCATATCCGGATTCTTACTGTCGAGGATTCTGAGCGGATTCTGCTCAAGGCGGCGAATACTATCCTCATCGAGCTGATTTTTCACGCCGGAAAAGTACTCAACCAGCGCTTTTCGGTAGGAAGTCCGCGACTCCGGGGTACCCAGCGAGTTAATTTCAAGAGCAATCTTCGAAATCCCCAGCCGCTGCCACATGCGCGCGCTCATGATAATCAACTCGGCATCAACGTCCGGGCCGTCGTAGCCGACCGCCTCAACATCAAACTGGTAGAACTGCCGGTAGCGGCCCTGCTGCGGTTTTTCGTAGCGGAACATCGGCCCTGATGTCCACAGCTTTTGCTTTTGATTGTGAAACAGGCCATTGGTCATGCCAGCCCGAACCATGCTTGCCGTCGCTTCCGGGCGCAGCGTCAGGCTTTCACCGTTGCGATCAGGAAATGTGTACATCTCCTTTTCGACGATATCAGTCACCTCACCAATCGATCGTTTAAAGAGCTCTGTATACTCAAGTAGCGGCAGGCGAATTTCCGAATAGCCGTAGGAATGCACAATCTCCTGCACGACCGACTCCAGATAGCGCCAGGTAGCCGAGACTTCGGGCAGGATATCGTTCATCCCGCGAATTGCTCTTGGTTTTGTCGTCATGAACCCGTGATCGTCAGTCTGGCTGTCCGCCCGCGGCGGTCCGCAGCGGGGATCTCGAACGCACCGCCGTTAACTTCGATACTGACATTCGCAGCATCGCCGAACAATACGTTGAACGGCGCCTCACCACTAAGGTTTATTGTGCGACCCTCTTTGCCCAGATTGAAAAACAATCGGCGTCCACCAGCATCCGTGACTTCGGTCCAGCAATCTCCCAGATAGGTAATACTCAGGCGCATGTCAGAATCATCCGTCGCCACAATCGCCTCAACAGCGGGCGTCGGTTCCGGGGAAACTACGGGTTCGTCGGTCACTACATCGTCGGCTTCATCTGCGGTGTCCGTTTGCTGATCGTCAACGGGCAAAGACTCTCGCGGCAGCGGTGCGATCTCGCCCGTTACCGGTGGCTCTGATGTTATTTCGCGTGCCGTAAACCACCAATAGGCAGTGGCGGCAACCATGATCACAACGATGACAGCGACCCACGGTCCAGGCGACATGGCCTGGCGTGGTCTTGGTCGGGTAGAAAGAACAGGAGGTGCCCCGGACGAGCGAGTGAGCTGGTAGTAGTCGGCCATGACATCGGCTTCATCGACTTTGACCAGCTGCGCGTACTTTCTAAGGTGCCCCTTTGCAAAAACAGGTGCACCGATGACGTCAAACTCGTTGCGTTCCAAAGCATGCACTTTGTACTCGTCGAGATGCAGTTCCTTGGCGATTTCGATGACAGCTATTTGCTGCTCACGACGAGCCTCGGCCAATCGTTCCCCGGCCAACGGGCCCTGCGATCCCTCATCCGGAGTGGATTCTTCGAGTTTGTCGTTCTCGTCGCTCACTGCCCGGCGCCCAATACCTTTCTCGCCTCCGGCGAGGTTGGAAATTCACGAATCAGCTGATCTTCGTATTCAGTTTTGCCGCGGTCATTACCCAGCTTGTCTTCGATCATGGATCCCAGATAAAGAACACCCGCAGTCGGAATCGCGCTGGATATATACCGCTGCAGAAATGCGCGTGCACTCAGGTAATCTTCTTGCTGAAACTTAAGCAAACACAATTGAAGCAATGCTTCACCATAGTTCTGTTTGTGATCCAGCGCCAATCGAAAATATCTCTCGGCCGCAGCAAGATCCGGTTTTTGTCCCATGCACACACCGGCGTTGGTCAGTGTCACTTCGGCGTCATCGTTTTCCGGGTGACTGCCCGCCTTGTCAAAGTTCTTTTGCGCCTGGTCGTAGTCCTGCTGCCGGCATAGATACACGGCATAGGTATTTTGGATATCGAAATTGCGAGGTTCGGCGCGAGCCGCATTTTCGTAGGCCTCTTTCGCCAGTCGATGGTTATCCAGAGCTTCATAGGTCAACGCAAGCGCTGAATACGCTTTACCCATCTTCGGATCGTACTTGGTCGCAAGCAGCAATCGATCGAGTGCAAGATTGAATGAACCCTGCTGGTAATAGCGTGCGCCGAGTTGATAATTCAGATCAGCCGCTTCTTTGTTATTGCGCTCCGGCTCAGTGACCGACCCCGTCGTAGTCGAGACACAGCCTGTCATCAGGAAAAAACAAATGGCGCTCGGGATTATCAGACTGCTGTTCTTCATACCGATGAGATCCTCATATCTTTGTTTTCGTTGATGTCTTGATTATTTTTTCTCGGCGCGGGCTTTTTCTGACTCAGTCGTTTCTTGACACGATCGCTGACCTTGCCTGCAAGCTGCCCACAGGCCGCATCAATATCATCACCGCGCGTTTTCCGCGTCGTAGCAACAAGACCGCGTTTTCGGAGTCGCTCCTGAAAATGCCGGATGGTGTCGAGAGACGAGCGTTTGAATTCTGTTCCCGGAAACGGGTTGAATGGAATGAGATTTACTTTCGCCGGTTTGTTTTTTAGCAAACTCGCCAGCTGATTCGCGTGCGCTAATGAATCATTAACACCCCGCAGCATGACGTACTCGAAGGTGATGAAGCGGTTCGAGCGTTTCGCAGCATACTGCCAGCATGCATCGAGCAGCGTGTTGATTGGATGCAGTCTATTAATCGGCACAATTTGATCGCGCAACTCATCATTGGCAGCGTGTAATGAAACCGCAAGCGCCACATTGCAATCGTCTGCCAGTTTATCGATGTGCGGCACAATACCGGAGGTGCTGACCGTGACCCGTCGACGGGACATGCCGTAAGACCAGTCAGAAACCAATAACTGCAGCACCGGTACGACATTCCTGTAATTCGCGAGCGGCTCGCCCATGCCCATGAAAACAACATTGGTAATGGCCGACTCACCATTATCGCGGCGCGGTATTTCGCGTATCGCGTGGCGTACCTGGCCGATAATCTCCGCACTCGTCAGATTGCGATTAAAGCCTTGTGCGCCCGTGGCACAAAAAACGCAATCGAGCGCACAGCCGACCTGCGACGAAATACACAATGTTCCACGATCCGCCTCCGGGATAAAAACCGTCTCTACCGCTTGCCCGGAGCCGCTGGAAAACAACCATTTGACGCAACCGTCTTTCGAGTCGTGTCTTGCCTGAACCTCTGGCGAGACTATTTCGGCATCATTTTTGAGCTGAGTACGCAGTGACTTCGACAAGTCTGTCATCGCATCGAAGTCGTCAACGTCGCGTTGATATATCCACTGCATAATCTGTCGCGCCCGAAACGGTTTTTCGGACCTCGCAACAAGAAACTGCTCAAGATTGTCTTGCGACAATCCGAGCAGATTCGTTTTTTTGTTAGCAGTAGCCACGAGAGGTTCGCTTAACGAGTCCTCGGGCAAACGCCGTCATCGCCGAAGAAATAAGCAATCTCGACTGCCGCCGTTTCGGTCGCATCGGAACCGTGAACAACGTTCTCTTCGATACTGGCAGCGTGGTCCGCGCGAATCGTGCCGGGATCAGCATCTGCCGGATTCGTAGCTCCCATGATCTCGCGATTCTTCGCGATGGCATCTTCACCACTCAGAGCCTGAACGACAACGGGACCCGACGTCATGTAGCTGACCAGATCGTTGAAGAACGGGCGCTCACTGTGAACGGCATAGAAGCCCTTCGCCTGTTCTTTCGTCAGGTGCATCATGCGGGCTGCAACGATTTCGAGACCCGCTGTTTCAAAGCGGCCATAAATCTCGCCAATCAGGTTCTTCTGTACGCCATCAGGTTTGATGATGGAGAGCGTTTGCTCAACTGCCATGTGCTACTTCCTCTTATGCAAATAATGAATGATAGTCAGCGCCCGGCACTCTGGCCGGACGAATAGATGTAAACCCTTAATTCTACTACGGTACTTTCAGACGGTGAAGCTTTCACCGCATCCACATTCGCCGGAAATATTCGGGTTGCGGAAACTGAACGCCTCATTCAGGCCGTTTTTGACGAAATCGACCTCAGTACCATCGATTAGCTTGAGTGCTTCCGGGTGGACCACAACCGTGACTCCCTTGTCCTCAAAGACAACATCCACGTCATCGATCTCGTCGGCGTAGTTGATGACGTAGGAATAGCCAGAGCAACCGGTCTCGGTAATACCCACACGCAGGCCCACGCCCGATCCACGCTTGCCCAGATAGGTGCGAACCCGCTCTGCTGCCGAATCCGTTAATGAAATAGCCATTTCAATCCTGTGTTGTCAGTCCTTAAGTAGATAACAGTCGGTCCTGGATGGCTGCCCTAAGCGATCGAACCGTGTCTTCGAGCACAAGTATACGTCCGGTTTTCTCTACAGGTACAGCCAGATCCTGCATTATCTGGTCGGTCTCAAATAGTTCAAGCTCGGCAACCGGGCGGCCCTGATATTGGCGGCAAAACATCTCGGCTGCGGCGATAACGTGCGGGCAACCCCAGGCCAGAAAACGCAGCTCTGTAATGGTGCTCTCGCTGACGTTAGCAGACAGTCGAATGCGCATTCCCTGATCTTCGAAGAATGCCACGATGTCGCCCGCGGCGTCACCGGCGTGGTCGGGACTTCCAAAGCAGGCCCGAACCGCCGAATTATAGAGATTATTGTTCATGTGACCCGGCTCAAGCGACTGCTTCCGGCGCCAGATTGCGCAGTTTCTCCACGCCACGGCGGTACAGCGTTATAGCCGTCTCAACCTCATCGCGCGTCGTCATCCGGCCGAGACTGAATCGAATCGCGCTTTGCGCTTCCAGATCACTCCGACCCAATGCCCGCAGCACATACGATGGCTCCTGACTCCGGGAGTTACAGGCCGACCCGGATGCGACGCAAAGAGGTTCCAGGGCAAGCAACAGACTTTCACCCTCAACGTCGTCCAGACCGACGTTGAGAATTCCCGGATAACCACCCTGCCTGGGGCCATTGATAGCCAGCCCTTCGATAGCCTCAATACCCGCCAATAACTGGCTCTTAAGCGCGATCAGATTTTTGAGGTCATCCTCGATGCTCACGGCAGCCACAGCGGCCGCTTCACCGAGGCCGGCGATCAGATCGACCGCCAGAGTTCCCGGGCGCAGGCGACGTTGCTGTCCACCGCCAAACATCAACGGATCGATCGGCGTTCCGTCAGCAACATAAAGGGCTCCGACCCCTTTGGGTCCGTAAAACTTGTGTGCGGTCAGCGAGTACAGATTCACAGGTAGAGCAGCCAGATCAACGGGAATCTTCCCAGCTGCCTGCGCTCCATCAACGTGGAATAGCACGTCACGTTTTACGCAGGCCTCGCCGATTGCAGCAATATCCTGCATGGCGCCCGTTTCATTATTGACGTGCATGATCGACGCTAGCTGCGTGTCATCCCGCAAAGCCGCTTCAAAACGCTCGACGGGCAGGTGTCCGTCCTCATCAGGTTCCAGCCATGTGACGTCAAAGCCTTGCTTCTCCAGCGCGCGAAACACGTCGATCACTGCCTTGTGTTCGGTACGCATTGTCACGAGGTGTTTGCCGCGATGCGCGCGCTGTCTAGCGGCACCCATGATCGCGAGGTTGTTCGCTTCCGTCGCACCTGAGGTCCAAAGAAATAACGTGGGCGTGACGTTCAGCAATGACGCCAGTTGCTCTGCCGCAAGCGAGATGGCCGCTGCACTGATTCTGCCACCAATATGATTGGATGACGGGTTAAACCAGGCATTTGCCTGTACCTCGCGCATACGGTCCGCGACTTGCGGGCCCAGCGGCGTCGTCGCAGCGTAATCCAGGTAGATCAGATTGGCCTCCTCGGACACTAGCCGGACTCCTTTGTCTGGTCTCTTGTCTTATCGATAGCCGTCAGGAAGCCGCGCAGAATATTGACCTCGTTCTGGTCTGGCCGCGCGCGAATGAACATGCGCCGCAAGCGGCGCATAAGATGGCGCGGGTTGTCCGGGTCCAGAAAGTCTATATCGGTCAGAACCTGCTCAAGGTGCGTGTAAAAATTCTCCATCTCCTGCCCGGTTGCGTGCGGCTATTCTCTCTCGAAACCTGGCCCGACATCCAGTGTGCTTGCAACTCGTAACTCGTAGGTCAATACCTGCACGGCCATCGCCAGGTTCAGGGAACTGAACTCCGGGTTCGTTGGAATTGTCAGTAGCGTGTGGCACAAATCCAGGTCGTCGTTTTGCAGGCCGGATTTCTCCGGACCAAAAACGGCGGCAACTTTGCCGGCTTTGCTTTCCAGAATCATGCGCTCGGCACAGTCACGTGGGCCCATGCTCGGCCAGCTTATGCTTCGTGCGCGTGCGCTGGCACCGGCTACATAAACACAGTCGGTCAATGCCTCGCTAAGGCACCCAACCACCGTGGCTGATTCGAGAATATCGGTAGCGCCCGACGCTCGAGCGGTCGCGTCGTCATGGGGGAAATACCTGGGATTTACCAGCGCCAGATCGCTGAGTCCCATATTCTTCATAGCACGCGCGACCGCGCCTATATTGCCAGGGTGTGTGGTTCCGACGAGGACGATGCGAATAGTCATTGTTGCGACATCTTTGGGACAGTTGGCTAAAAGTCCGGTATTCTACCGCCCCGGCGGCCCACGCTGACAGTAAAGTCTGTGGGAATTGCCCAGTTCTTTGACATTGACGGAATCGAAGCATGCACGCACTACTCAACGTAGCGGTAATGGCGGCGCGCCGCGCCGGTGCCGTATTAGGAAGAAATTTCAACAAGCGCCACAAGCTGACTGTTGAAAAGAAGGGCCACAACGATTTCGTTAGCTCGGCGGATCTCGCCGCCGAAGCCGCCATCATTGAGGTTATTCACAAGCATTATCCTGACCACGCCATTCACGCGGAGGAGTCAGGCATTTCCGGTGAATCTGATCACGTCTGGATTATCGACCCACTGGACGGCACAACAAACTACCTGCACGGTTTCCCCGTGTTCGCCGTCTCCATCGGCCTGCAGATCAATGGCCGCCTGGAACACGCTGTGGTCTACGACCCGATGCGTGAAGAACTCTTCACCGCCTCAAAGGGCGAAGGCGCGCAGCTTGATGGACGTAAGATCAGGGTTAGTGGCAACAAGGATCTTGATCGAGCACTGATCGGAACCGGATTTCCGTTTCGCCAGGCCGACTCCGAAATGGGGCCATATCTCGAAATGCTGGGTAAGGTCGTGAAGAACACATCGGGCGTACGCCGCCCGGGAGCAGCCGCACTGGATCTTTGTTATGTGGCTGTGGGCCGTTTGGATGCTTTCTGGGAAACTGGATTGCAGCCCTGGGATCTTGCTGCTGGCACCCTGATAATCCGCGAAGCTGGCGGTATCGTCAGTGCACTTGATGGTGGCGAGAATCACCTCGAGACGGGACATGTGCTGGCCGGCACGCCGAGGATCTACCGAGGCCTCGCGAAACTCTGCGCGAAAGATATAAAAGCGATCCTGGCGTAGGAGCGGTCCTTAGACCGCGACACAGGATCGGGTTTTTCGGCCTATCGGCCGCCGCTTCGCTTTGCGGTCTAGGGACCGCTCCTACGGTAGGTCATCGATTAGCGATGGGTCTTTAATCGGTTCGATCAAATCCTGCGCGCTAACGTTTAGCGCCAGTGCCGTCGCGCTCGCGGTGTAAATCGACGAGTAGGTACCAACGATAACGCCGACAATCAGAGCGATCGAGAAAGGCGCGATTGACTCGCCGCCCAGCACCAGCAATGCAACCAGCACCAGCAGAGTGGTCAGCCCGGTGATCAACGTACGCGCAAGCATTTCATTGATAGAGATGTTCATTGACTCTTCGGCTGATTTGCCGCGAAGCGCGAAGAAATTCTCACGAATACGGTCGAACGCGACGACCGTGTCGTTTAGCGAGTAACCAATAACAGCCAGTACTGCAGCAACAACTGTGAGGTCAAACGGTAGGCCAAAAACTGAAAAGAAGCCGACGGTTACAATTGCGTCGTGAGCCAATGCCGCAACAGCGCCCGCGGAAAACTTCCACTGGAAGCGGATCATGACGTAAACGAAGATCAGCATCAGCGCGACCACCAACGCCAGGGCGCCACTTTCCTTGAGCTCATCACCCACTTGTGGGCTGACAAACTCAACGCGACGCAAATCAATCTGCTCGCCGCCCGATTCCAGAGTTGCACGCAGCCGCCTGCGAATTTCATCGCCATCGCCTTCCTGTGGAGGCAATCGAACCAGCACCACGTCTTCCGCTCCAAAACGCTGTACCTGGGCGTCCGTGTATCCATCACGCGCAAGATCGCCGCGAATCGCCTGCATATCCGCGGCTTCCTGATAGCCGACTTCGAGCAAGATACCGCCCGTAAAATCGATACCGAACTCAAGTCCCCGTGTTGCCAGCGATGCAAGTGACGCGATAACCAACAGCACTGATACGGTTACCGCGACTTTGCGGCGCATCGGCCCGAGAAAATCGATACTGGTATTTTCTTTAACTAATCGCATGATTCGATTTCCTAAACCGGCAACGACTTAAGCTTGCGCCCGCCGAATATCAAATTAACTACGGACCGCGTACCGATAATAGCGGTGAACATCGAAGTAATGATTCCAAGCGCCAGCGTGACGGCGAAGCCCTTAATCGGACCTGTTCCAACAGCGAACAGCACGATAGCGGCGATCAACGTCGTGATGTTTGCGTCCACAATCGATGAGAGTGCTTTTTCATAGCCCGTATGAATCGCCAGCTGCGGCGATTGCCCGGCAGACATTTCTTCTCGTATTCGCTCGAAAATAAGGACGTTTGCATCCACCGCCATACCAACGGTCAATACGATGCCAGCAATGCCTGGCAATGTCAGAGATGCTTGCAACCACGATAACAGTGCGGTGATGAATACGAGATTGGAAAGCAACGCAAGATTGGCGATCATTCCAAAGGCTCGATAGTAGATCGCCATGAATACGATGACTGCCAGAAAACCAATTTTGATGGCGTTGAAGCCGCGATCGATATTGTCCTGACCGAGGCTTGGACCGATGGTGCGTTCGTCGATCATGTACACCGGCGCGGCCAATGCTCCGGCGCGCAATAGCAACGCGAGATCACCGGCTTCGCCTGGCGACAGCCCGCTGATCTGAAACCTGTTCTTGAAGACGCCCTGAATCGTAGCAACGCTGACAATTTCCTCGGTCTTGTAATCGCGATATTGCAATTCACCGCCAACCCGAATTTGCTCGCGATGAGACTCAATAAAAACCGTTGCCATTGGTTTTTTCAAATGGGCCATCGTCGTCTCAAGCATGCTCTCGCCACCGGCACCATCCAGTGTGATTGAAACAACAGGACGACCTTCACTGGTAGTGGCTGCTGCATCAATGATCTGGTCACCTGATGCGATAACGCGTCGCTTCAGAACCGCCGACGGCTCACTGCCCCGCCCCTGGTATCGCCGGGAACCCGGCTCATCTCCCGACAAATCAACCAACCGAAATTCGATTGTTGCCGTGGCAGTGATAATATCGGATATCTTGTTCGGGTCATCAACGCCAGGTAGCTGAAGAACGATACGGTCTTCACCCTGCCGCTGAACTAATGGCTCAGCCACACCGAGCTGATTCACACGATTTCTGAGGGTCGTGACGTTTTGATCAATGGCAAAATCTCGCCGCACCTTAATTTGCGCTTCGCTCATCCGGACGGCCAGGGACTTCCCGTCCGTGCCATCTGCGATGAGAAGATCCGGGTCGGCCTTTTGTACAGCATCCCGCGCCGAAAGCATGTCGTCGCCGGAAGTCAGGCGAATACGAATAACCCGATCTACCAGTTCAACTCGATGGCGGATTTTTTCCGTCCGCAATCGATCACTAAAATCCTGTTCATAGGACTGCAGGCGCGAAAGAACCGCCTGATTCATGTCGACTTCCAGGAGAACGTAGACGCCGCCTCGTAAGTCCAGTCCAAGACTCATCGGACTTAGTCCGAGGTTTCGCACCCACTCAGGAAGTTTCGGAGCTAACGTTTGCGCGACGCTCGCCCCTCGGCCGTAGCGGTCTTTCAACTTTTCGCCGACCGCTGCCAGATCAACGTCTTCTTCAAACCGCAATACGGCTCGGCCGTCCTGCAGGTAGGCTGCTTCGGGAGTGACGCCAATATCTTCTACGGCCTGAACGTATTCTTGCAGTTGTGCATCGTCGAAAGCCGTGCCGTCATTATCAGCGATCTGCACTGCAGGAACGCTGCCGTACATGTTCGGCAACGCAAGCAGGCAGCCCGCGAGCAAAACGACGAGGACCAGGGTGTTTAACCAGGCGGGGTACTTATTCATTATTGTCCGTTATAGTCGTACGAAATCAAGTCGTACGTAATCAGGCTTCGTCGTACGTACCCTTGGGTACGACCATCGATACACTGGATTTCTGTATCTTGATTTCAGTGTTATCACTGATTTTGACAATGGCATAGTGTTCGCTGACACCAGTAATCTTGCCGAGGATGCCACCTGCAGTCAGCACTTCGTCGCCTACCTGCAATCCGGTCACGAGCGCCGTGTGTGCCTTTTGCTTTTTTTGCTGTGGACGAATCAACAGAAAATAGAAAGCGGCGAACATCAGAACCATCATGATGATAAAACTGGTTGAGTCGCCCTGAGCTGCTGCGCCCTGTGCGTACGCACTTTGAATGAAGAAATCCATAGTTCTTTTACTTCTTTAGTGAGTGGTTTCGGACAATTGTCCGGAAAAACAGCGCGGTATTATGGCATAAGCGAACGAATTGGGGGCGACTTACGCGAACGCAAGCCAGCGGCTGCATAATCAGCTTACTCATCGTACGCGGCGCGCAGATCAGCGACGAAATCGGTCATTTTGTCCGCCCTTATCGCATCGCGAATACCGGCCATAAGTTTTTGATAATAATGAAGATTATGAATTGTCGCAAGCCGTGGCCCCAGAATTTCCCCGCACTTAACCAGGTGCCGCAGATACGCGGTTGAATAGTTGCTGCAGGTATAGCAGTCACATGCAGGGTCAGGAGCCGATGTGTCATTACGGTACCGGGCATGCCGAAACTTCACTTTTCCCTGTGTAGTGTATAGCTGCCCGTTGCGGGCGTGGCGCGTCGGTATTACGCAATCGAACATATCGATGCCACGCAATACTCCCTCGGCAATATCGACCGGAGTACCTACTCCCATCAAGTATCTCGGCGCATCGACTGGCATGTTCGGCAGCAACGCATCGAGCACTGCGTGACGCTCATCCTCCGGTTCACCGACCGCCAGACCACCGACTGCATAGCCGTCAAAACCAATATCTGCGAGTCCCCTGCGGGACTCATCACGAAGATCGCCATACATGCCGCCCTGCACGATCGCGAATAGCGCTTCGCCTCGATCCGGTTCGGCCGCTTTCAGTTCATCGAATCTATTTCTGCTGCGCGCAGCCCACCGCAACGACAACTCCATAGAGTCCCGGGTTTCTTTTTGCGTCGCCGGGTATGGCGTGCACTCGTCGAAGATCATCGTGATGTCGGCGTTAAGATCATGCTGCACCTGCATCGACTTTTCGGGCGTCAACATCACCTCATCACCGTTGATCGGTGATTGAAAACGAACACCCTCTTCCGAGAGTTTCCTCATTGCTGCCAGAGAAAAGACCTGGAAGCCACCTGAATCCGTGAGTATCGGCCTGTGCCAGTTCATGAATTCATGCAGCCCACCGTGCGCACGAATTACTTCGGTTCCCGGGCGTAACATCAGGTGAAAGGTATTGCCTAGAATGATCTGGGCACCATCCGCCTCAACCTCCTCGGGCGTAACGCTTTTTACGGTGCCGTAGGTACCGACTGGCATGAAGACCGGCGTCTGAATTTCGCCGCGGCGAAAGTTCAACGTGCCGCATCTTGCGGCGCCGCATGTATGGCTGATCTCAAACTTCACGCTTTTGCTTCCGGTGTCAGGAACATGGCGTCACCGTAACTGAAGAAGCGATACTTCTCACGTACAGCGTGCCTGTAAGCATTAATAACGCGTTCTTTGCCGGAGAACGCAGCGACCAGCATCAGCAGCGACGACTGTGGCAAATGGAAATTCGTAAGCATCGCGTCAACGGCGCGGAACTCGTAACCGGGCAAAATAAACATATCAGTCTCGCCATCGAACGGCTGTATCGAGCCACCGGTCGAAGCGCATTCAATTGCACGGACCGACGTCGTTCCGATCGCTATGACGCGGCCACCGGCTTGCTTTGTCTCATTAACGGCGGCGCAACATGCTGCGCTGACTTCCACGCGCTCGCTGTGTAGCCGATTTTCATGAATATTCTCTTCTCGTAAGGATTGAAATGTTCCAGCGCCGACATGCAAAGTAACCCAGGCGTGGCGCGCTCCGGCGTCAAGAGTCTCCGCAAGCATTGCCTCATCGAAATGCAGGCCTGCAGTGGGCGCCGCTACCGCGCCCGGATCTTTGGCATAGACTGTTTGGTAGCGCGAATCGTCGCTGGCATCGGCCTCACGGCCAAGGTACGGCGGCAGCGGCACGTCACCATAAGCTTCGAGAAAAGGCATGACGTCGACCGAAAACTTGAGTGTAAACAGCTCGCCTTCGCGACCCAGCACATCCACTACAACATTATTCGCAAGCAACATCCGACCGCCGGGTTTCGGCGACTTGCTGGCCCTTATGTGAGCAAGCACTGTGCGCTCGCCCTGTACACGCTCAACAAGTATCTCGGCACGACCACCGGTCTCCTTGGTCGCCGCCAGGCGCGCCTTGATAACGCGTGTGTCGTTGAAGACCAGCAGGTCGCCAGGACGCAGGAGGCCGGGAAACTCACTGAATATCCGGTCGGTAATTCCGTCACCGAGCTCAAGCAATCGACTGCCGCGTCGATCGGCAGCAGGATACTGCGCGATCAGCTCGTCGGGTAGCTCGTAGTCAAAGTCTGAAATAAACATGGGCGCGCATGGTATCAAAGCCATGCGCGCCCTTCTTTAGTGTTGTCAGGATTCGTCTCGCTTAATCGCCATTCAATCCAGGACACTACACTAGGTGGACGCCGTATCGGGTGCCGGCCTCGGGGGAAGCGGTACCCTGGCTGGCTTGGCAGCCGGCGGCGCGAACAGCGCACCGCGTTGATTTTCAGGAATATCCACTTTAATCGTCCGCTTCTTCTGGTCACGCATGATGCCAAGTTCCAGGCTTTCACCGCTCTCATATGAACTTAAGATCCGCATCGCATGACGAACATCTGTTGGCTCGCGTCCATCAATCGACTGAATGACGTCGCCGTCCTTCAGCTCGACACCTTCGAGTTCCGGAGCACTGACCACCAACAAACCAGTATCGGTACCAAAGTACTTGCCGAGCCCTTCATTGAGCTCAACAAGCTCCATGCTGCCCCAGGCGCTACCAACCCAAGGGAAACCACGTTCGAATTTGAACTCCCTGATAACGTTCGGTACGCCAGGAATACCCTCAATGTGCAAATTTTGTCCGTCCGGGGCCCAGGTGAATGCGTGCATCTCCTTGACTCGCGGTGACAACTCAACAGAAGCCGCCTTGCCATCGCGAAGATAATCCACTTTCAGCTCATCGCCTTCTTCAACACCTTGCATGAATTTGAGCAAGAGCTTGTTTGCGTCCTGACTGCTCTCAGCACTCATAGACTCACCGTCAACAGCCGTGATTACATCTCCAGCGTGCAGCCCCGCATCATCAGCGGCAGTTTCAGGTGTTACACCGCCGATCTTGACGCCTTCAACGGGACCAGGCTCATCGACTCCGTCGATGGTGATTCCAATGCGCGGCGTGTTCGAAAATTCCACGCGGCTCCTGAGTTCGAGCATTTGCGGCAACCGCTCCTGGGTAAGTTCCGCAACCTCACGGGCTGCTATTTCCATGCGCACTTCAGCTTCGCGAAGTCGCTCCGCATAAGCTTGCTTCTTCGCTTCCATTGCCCGGAGTTTTTCTTCCTCTTCGGACTGCGCATAAGCGGTGCCAGCAAACAGCAGAATCGCTGTTACAGGCAAAAGTATTTTCCACATCTTCATCAGGTACTACTCCTATCTAGAACGCTGCCCGTTGCGCCTGCGCATAGCGCAACTGCAGCAGCAATTTCATCAATCGGACGCGTTCGCGCCAAAATATTTCCTTGTCGCCCTCAGCCCACTCGGCCGTCGGGTCGTTTAACTGGTAGTCGATCGCGGCAATGCGATCTTCAATCTCGGATATCGTCGCCACCGTTCCCGCACGCGCCACACGCGGCTCGGCCGGTAACGCTCGAAGGTCACTCTCAAGCCGCCGTGAGTAGGCCTGCAGTACAGCGAGATTCGATAGATCAACAGTATTTGTCACCGCGGCATCCGGCACCGTGACACCTCCACCGTCCGTCGGTGTTTGCACGCCAGGCATCATCACAGCGGCCATCACGGCGGCAGCGGCAAGACCAACACCGGCATACCACTTATTGTGCGTACGCGCTTTCGGCTGAGTCAGCAATCCTTCTGCTTCCCCCTGCTCGCGAATTCGAAGCCAGACATTACGCGGCGGCATCGTATCGGGGAGCGATCTCAGCCCCTCCCGCAATGCGACGTGTTCGTCCGCTGTTAATGCACAAATCATTTTCTCGTCCTCTTTACTGCTTTCGTTCTCGTCATTGCTCATCTAAGCAACTCCATAAGTATCTCTTTATCCATTGACTGTCGCGCCACTCGGCTCCACGCCGTTATTAACGCTCAGCATCGGCCGCAATCGTTGATACGCTCTCGACAACTGCGACTTCGAAAAACTCTCTGTCTTCCCCATCAGGCCCGCTATCTCCTTGTGGGTAAAACCCTCGACGTCGTGTAGCCAAACGACGGCTCGACTGACCTCCGGCAAATTTGCCAACGCGGCATCGAGATCTATAGCGTCATCCGGGTGGCTCGAGATTCCATGACTCACCGGTTCGCCCGGTGTCATGTCATCCCAATCGTCCGACAGCGACTGCCCTCGCTTGGTCCAGGCCGATCGCAAGAACATCAGCGATTTGGTCACCGCGATACGCCGAATCCAGCTGCCTAATGCCGCTTCACCGCGAAACTTGGCGATGGAGCGCATGATCTCGATAAAGGTCTCTTGCACCAGATCCTCGGCATGCGCCGGCGCCTTCGTAAACCTCAGGCAAATCGAGTAAACAGGTGCCGAAAACGCCCGGTAGATGATCTCGTGGGCGCGAACATCCCCAAGGGCTGCGCGCCTGATAATCCCCTTATCGATCTCAATGTCAGCAAACTTGCTCATATCTGGAATATTAGATGCTTACTGTGCTGAAAGGGTCGCAAATTTCAGGGAACTTTTGCGGAACCTTTGCGGAACGGGGAAACCACGAATATACTGTGCGCGCTTCGAGCGGGCTGAACCCCTCGAATATGCCCACCACACCATGCCGGGGTGGCGGAACTGGTAGACGCGCCGGATTCAAAATCCGGTTTCTTCGGAAGTGCGGGTTCGATTCCCGCTCCCGGCACCATTAATACCAACGGCTCTAGCCGTTTTCGGATTTTCCTCATTCTGAGGATACTGCGCGATAGCCTTCCGCGCATCTTCCGCGCAGCGAAAAGTGCTGCTTCAAGCAGAAATTCTTACGGCTTCATGATCGATGTCGCGAGCGGCCGCTTTCATCGATAGCGGTCGTTCAATAGTGGCCAGTTCTGGTACTAATGTCCGCGGGTCAAAAGCGGCGACTCATGATGGTGCGCTTCTTTCCACTCACCACCGCTCTTAACCCAGACAGCGCTGACACGGTTGGTAAGATGTCTAGCCTTGTCACCGCGCGTATAGGTACCAACCAGGTAAAAGGTCGCCACGGCTACATTTCCATAGATCTGGGCATTGAAATTGCTCATCCGCACATTCAGTATAGGTAGTTCAACGGTCGCCCCCATGCGCTCACTGACCTCCGCGTAATCCGATTCCCACCGTACGCCGCCATCAGAGAAGAACATCGTAAAATCTCCGAGGTGATGGCTGATTACCGCCTCGTTATTCTGCGCGTGAATGGCCGCATAATGTCGCTCAATGGTTGCTCGCACATCTGCCGCATCGTCCGCCATTAGCTGTGGGGACCAAATTAATAAGAATGTAGTAATTGTGAGTAGTTGACGAGTCATCTGGCTTCCCCCGTGAATACCTAAAATGATATGGCGCGATGTTTAACGCCTCCAACAAAAACCTAGCTCAGATTGGACAGCCTGCTATAGGTAGAAACCACTACATTGGACGGCAACGAACCCAACGAACCCAACGAACCGCAGCATTATTATCCAGGGGAACGATGTCAGCTTCGGGTCACAAGCAGACATAAAAAAACCGCCACTGGACGGGTCGTTACTAACCGTTGAATCGGGTCAGACTTTCTTACGCCTTGCCAATCCCATTGCAGCAAGACCGATACCTAAAAGTGCGAGAGTGCCGGGTTCGGGGACGGAAACTGGGGGTTCCGTATCAAGTGAGACACAGCCGCCTGCGTTGCCAGTGCAGATCGTGTCAAACCCAAGTCGCAATGCGGTACCTGTGCCACCAAAAAAGAACGAAATCGCACTAACGTCTGATACATCTATCACATCGTAGCCGGCTGATGGCACAAGGTCTTCGAAAAGGAGTTCATATTGAAACGAGACCATCGCTGGGAAGCTCAAGGCCTCTGGGAGATTCGTTCGCAGTGTAACGCTTGAACGATCCACTGGGGCGTCGACACCATAAATCGACGCCACAATTGAGGTCTGGGCAAGCGCCGGATTTTGTACGTCTCCAATCAGCCAAAAACCCAAGTCAATAAAACCCTCGATAAGGAATCGGTCGGAAATCCCGCCATCCGTCAAGTCGAACGAGTTAGAAGTATTCCAGCCGGGGCCATCGATTCCATCGTAGAACAACTGGGTCATGTTTTGATTTGTGACGAATGATCCGCCACTCGTGTTTACAATCCGGAGGTTTAGTGCGCCGTCCGACACAATCGAATCCGAAGATCCCGATCCAAGAGAATTGAATAATCCTTCGCGTTCACCACCTATCGCTTCATCCGCAATCACAACTGATGGAAACCCAGCACTTTGAAACACCTGATTCGTGTCAAACGTGTCAATGAGCACCGCATTCGCCGCCACCGGAGACAGCAGGACAGCTACTAAGGCCAGAATCGTGTTTCTTGTTTTGGTCATTGGATTACTCCAAATCAGGTGAATTATGCACTCACTGAAATGCGGCAATTTCTATACCAAAAAAAAGTACTGGCACAAAATCAAACTGTTATGTAATCAAGTAGGAACAGGTCTATTAACTTAGACTTTGTCTTGAAAATTAACTCGACGTTTCCGAAATACGGCGCATTCTTAAGCAGCCGTTCGCCAGAATGACGAAATGCCGAAATTGCGATTTGAGACGTTGATAGTTCGGAAGCAGACACTCATGAGTCAATTAGTGAATACGCTACTTCGATATTATTGAGCGTTCGCCGGTTTCGGGGTCAACGATCAGAAGCGCTCCAGAACTATCGAGTGCGAAAATTCGATCGTTCGCAGTTACTTCAATTGCGTTGGGAGCAAGGAATGGAACACCACTGGCAGCGGTCCCCAGTGGCTCGGCTACGCCGACTCCGAGGTCGACATGTGCGAAAGGAATGTCGGCGTTACCGCTAACCGGGGTGTACAAAATTCCTCCGTCTGCACTGAGGCTCATTTGTATGATCGAAGAGCCCGGCGCTGTTGTTTCTCTGCGCGGCAATTCAATCGCTGAAAGCGTTGCAACCAAAGTAGATTCGAGACTCACCAGGCCCAATGCGTAGATCGACGGCTCAATGCTTGAGGCGAGCGAAATCGGAGCGATGTTTAATAGCAATCGGTTGGCGGCAGTGTCCAGAACCAGCGAACGAATTTCGCTTTGAGCCAATTCTGCGGGAAGCGAAGTCAGTTCGCTACGTTGACCGCTAACAAGATCGACACGCAGAATACGTTGCGCAAATCGATCGGCAACGTATGCCAAATTATTCCCAGCATCTATCGCTATACCTGAAATCAGATCCGGTAGTGGCCCAGCACCAACGGTCGGGCCCGATACTGTCGTGGCTTCGCCGTTAATGAGATCCACTTCAATAATCTTCTGGTTAAACATATCCGATAGCCAGGCGCGTGTGCCATCCTGCGACAGCGCAAGTCCGTTTGCGAGAACCAGGTTTGACTGCATCGGGGGTTGTGTGGGGTCGATCAGATCAACAAGTAGCTCCCTTGAACCGGTTTCTGGGTCGATGGCGAGGACGCGGGAGTCGGCTATAGCGACAACGCGATCCAAAACTGCATCATAGCGTAGCGCTAACATCGGCCCAGGAGGAGCACCGTCGCCCACACTTGAACTCGCCTCAATGGTATGGGTTCCCGTCGTCCTGTGGATGCTGCGCAACTCGCCCGGATTCGGCGTTACGGTCCACAATTTATCGCTGCCAATGCTCAGGCCTCTGAGGGAATCGGGCCGGTTCGGCGTGGACGGAGGGGAGAGCAGCAGACTGCTGCTTTGTGTCGTCGGGTCCAATGAAAAAACCGCGCCGGAAATACCAAGAACCAATAGTCGTGAATCGACGTTGTCATAATCAACACCGACTGTTGGTGTTACCAAGGTCGCGAAATCGAGCAAGATTGAATTTGAGTCACCGCTAGATGCGTCAATTTTCGTGATGTCAATTGTTGGGATACTTACGGTGTAAATAGCATCAGTCGTTGACTCGAAAGCGCCATCGGTCGGGCCACTGCCGAAGAGACCGGATGATGGCAGCGGTTTAATTGTTGTTGCGGAAATTGGCGGTGCGAGTGAAAGGTCCGCGACGTAGAGGTCGCCGAAGAAGCCGACCGCAAATAAGCGGCCAAGTTGTTGATCGACAGCGATCGTTGAGATCGGTCCTGCGTCAACGGGCAAAATTATGTATTCACTTCTGTCGCCGGTCGTCGGGTCTACTCTTTGGATATCACGCAGGTTGGCGACCAAAATAGCGCCGTCCGTATCTAAAGTGAAGTGACGTGCGAAGCCGAAGTTCGGCCCTATGCCGACGTCGGTCGCGCTGAGAATCTCCAACTCGTTATTTGTCAGGTCAAAAGAGAGTAATTGTTTGGCATCAAGTATCAATACTCGCTCGTTGAGCGCGTCGAAAAGCACTGCCGTCGGGTTGGACAAAACGGGTGAAGAGTGAACTGTCGATATCGGAAGCTCAGTAACTTGCCCATTATTCTCCGTTAACTTGACCGCCAGTTGATTGTCGCCAAGTGAAAGGGGGATGCCGTTTGCTCGCCAGCGTCCCGCGCTATCTTGGCTAGCTGCGATTTCGACGTTGCCATTCTTTATCGCCACAGACGTAAGGCGGGTGGCGTCTGCCAGGCCAACAACTGAGATTTGATTTGAGTCAGTTAGACTCGTTTCCCCAGGGAAAATGAGTTGGAACGTAATTGGCGCTGGTATTGGTGGGGTCGTTGCTTGACTGGAACTGCCCCCGCCACCGCATCCTGACAACAGGATGCCAAGTATCAGCGATACTGCCGCCGTACGACCCAGCTTAATTCCTGAATTGGAATTCGAATGTTCCGATTTGTTGGTGGACACGTTCATTAGCTTCATCCTATTCAAGGATCGGCTGGATGGGCTACCCATTGTACTCTGCCAGTTTAGCGATCCTGTATTGGCGCTCCGGGTAGCTGGCACCATCTCTGAACTCCCGTGGTTGTCCATGCCCAAGCGGGTTATCGATTTAGCCGACAGCCTTTGCCATCTGGGTGACATGACGCAGGTCAGAACCGCAGCAGCCACCGAATACGTTTAGCCAGGGCATTCTTGTCGTGAGTGCTTTGTACTGATCGGCAAGCTCCACAGGATCACCGTCATCGAGCACCTCGCTTTCGTCCAGTTCTTCGTGGCTCAACCGTGATGCGTTGCAGCGCAGACCACGGATGCGCCGTGTCCATTCCGAGCCATCAAGCACATCGAAGAAATGATCCGGGTGAGCACAATTCACCATGAAGTAGGCAGCAGCACCATCCGTCGCATTATCTACAGCGTCGATGGCTTCACGAAGCGGCTGGCCCGTGGGCAACCTGCTGTCCGTCTCGACAGTAAATGAAATAACCGCCGGCAAACCTGCCGACTGCGCGGCTCGCACAACGCCGATAGCCTCATCCGACTGCGTGAAGGTCAGCGCCGTTATCATGTCGGCCTCAGTCTCCGCCAGCCACCCAATCTGTTTGGAGTGATATTCCTCCGCCTCTTTTGCTGCCAGCCTGGCTTCGGGGGCGTATGCGTCGCCTTGGGGACCGATGACTCCATTCAGCACTATTGGCTTACTGTTTGCAGAAAACTCCTCTCGTAGTCCCGCTATGAACGCAACAGCCTCTTTGTTGGTCTCGTACAACTCCTGCTCGTTTGCTGCGAGGTCCGTCGCCCAATGCAGATGAGCTTTCCATGTCTGGCTGTCGAGCACGATGCCAGCATCATATTCATTCGCAAGAGCGAGGAAGCCGCGAAGATAGTTGGCAACGGCTTCCCGGCCATGCACATCTGGCAGAAGCGTATGCGCCGCAAATTCCCGAATTTCAATACCGTGATTGAATATGAGATCCGTTTCGAGTCCAGCGTCGGTCAGGAACAGACCTCCGGAAATTTGGGGTAAGTCGTTTCGATATTGGCTCATGTAAGACGCTCCTGAAAAATAATCTGCTACCGCATTGATGAGTATAGACGATCATATCGTGACCAAATGCGCTCGGGTTGTGGAATTCAGTGCGGTTTAGTACCGTTGCCGCGAAACGATCTGGCTGAAAATATGAAGTACTGCTCAAGTTGTGGCGGCAAAATTAGCCGCAGAATCCCCGAAGATGACAATCGTGGACGAGCGATCTGTGACGATTGCGGTACGGTTCATTATCAAAACCCGTTGATTGTCGTTGGTTGCATCGTCGAGAGTGAAGGCAAGGTGCTGCTCTGCAAACGTTCAATCGAACCGCGTTACGGTTACTGGACCATTCCCGCAGGTTTCATGGAGCTCGGCGAAACCCTGGCTGGTGGTGCTGCCAGGGAAACACTGGAAGAGGCTTGCGCGACGGTTGATATCAGTCACCAGTTTGCGAGTGTCGACGTCATCGACGCTGGCCAGGTGCACATCTTTTTCTGTGGCAAGCTGGTCGGTGGTTTTGGTGTCGGTGAAGAAAGTCTGGACACGCAGTTGTTCAGCGAGGATGAGATTCCCTGGGACGATCTCGCATTTCACAGCGGCAAGTTCGCGCTAAAGAAATATTTTGAAGATCGCGGTGAAAATAACGGCGTTCACTTCCACGAACTCAGACGCTCGAAATCCTGACCGCAGTATATCGGTGTTTAGTTTGCCGCTGTTTGCTGGATAATTTGCAGACGACTGGCTAACGCCGCAGGTGGCAAGTAACCACTGAGCAGTGTTCCATCCTCAAAAACGATCGCAGGTGTGCCGGTTAGGCCGACTTTCTGCCCCAACATGTAATGTTTCGTGATTGTGGATGCATCACATTTGTTTGTTTCAAAATCACGATCCTGCTTCGCCGCTGTCAACGCTCCATTTCGATCTCTGGCACACCAAACTTCTTCCGAGGTCGTCCATGCCCGCGACGAAGGTCCGCCGCGGGGATACAGCATGTAACGAATCTCAATGCCTTCTGCCAGATATCCGTCGATCTCACTGTGTAACTTACGGCAGTAGGTGCAATCGACATCCGTAAATACAGTAATCGAATATTTTACTTCGTCTGGCGAAAACATGATTGCCTGCTCGTCGCTCACCGATGACATCACTTCGCGACGGCTTTCGTTGCGCGCCTGTTCGCTCAGGTTCACCTGGCTGTCGAGATCGATCATGTCGCCCTGCAGCAGATAACGTCCATCTTCGGACACATACGCCACGATCGAGCCTTTGTGCACGGTGTACCAGCCGTCAACCGGGCTCACATCCACGTCTTCCGGGCCAATTTCATCGAACATCGCATCGATTTTGGCGCGAACCTCTGCCAGCGCCTCGTCTTCAGCTGACTCAGCGCCAATAACAGATCCGCTGGCCATCAGACCAAGGACCAGAAGCGAACAAATAGATACGGTGGTGCGACTCATGTAGGCAATTCCTGAAAGACAAAGACCCAGCTTATAGGACCAATACATCTGCTACCGGTTCCTTGGGCAACGCGAAGTCTAGCAGACGAATCGGCAAGGCCGAAACGCATTAGCCTCGCGGATGGTGCTCGCCGTGCAGCTCCTTGAGCCGTTCGCGGGCCACGTGCGTATAGATCTGGGTCGTAGACAGGTCACTATGTCCCAGTAGCATCTGCACTACTCGCAAGTCAGCACCACGATTCAGGAGGTGCGTTGCGAACGCGTGGCGCAGGCTGTGTGGTGACATTTTTTGACGCACGCCGGCTTTTTCAGCATAGCGCTTGATGATGTGCCAGAAAGCCTGGCGGGTCATGCGATCGCCGCGGCGGGTCGGAAACAGGTAATCAGTCTGGCGCTCGAGGAGAATCTCCATACGTGGGCCGTTGATGAACTCCTTCATCCAGCGCTGTGCTTCCTCACCAAGCGGAATCAGACGTTCGCGGTCGCCTTTGCCGACAATACGCAGGACGCCCTGATTAAAATTGATTTGTGACTGCTTGATATTGATGAGTTCCGAGACTCTGAGTCCGGTCGCATACAGAAGCTCAAGCATTGCCCGGTCACGATGGCCCAGCGGCTCATCGGTGTTCGGAGCGCTCAGCAGCGAATCAACTTCGTCCTCAGACAAGGACTTCGGCAACGAACGGCCAATGCGTGGCATTTCGATATCGGCCGTCGGATCAGTATCGCGTGACCCTTCGCGCATGATGTAGCGGTAAAATCGGCGGAAGCTGGACAGCTGGCGCGCGGTTGAACGTGGCTTTGCGCCACCTTCTACGCGGCTGGCAATGAAATCCAGCAAATCGGACTTCTCGGCGTGGTCGATCACTTTGCCGTTTTTGGCCAATGCACGAGCCAAGGTCATCAAGTCTGCTCGATACGCGCCCAGAGTATTCTTCGACAGTCCGCGCTCCATCCATATGGCATCGAGGAACTGGTCCACCAGTTCTTCCGAACGAGTGACAGTCAATGACTCCGGCGTACTTTGCTTGTTGCTACTACCCATAACGTCCATCTTCTATAGTCGCGCAATCCTTTGCTGCGATACATCTGCCAACCGGGCTGTCGGACTGGTAGCATACGCCGTTCCGAATCCCGGTAAGATTTACAATGCACCGCCAAGCGACGGATTTATCAAGGATTATGAGTATGGAGATGACTCCAGGTATGAGGCGTGACCGCTGTCACAGATTCCGGAAGGCGTTAACATAAAGTGAACTGGGTCACATACGTCACAAATACCCTGTGGGGGCTCTGGGCGTGGCTGTGTTTCGCGGTCGCTTGCCTCTTTTCACTGATCGTCGCGATATTCGTGCCCGGTGTGCACCGGCGGCAGAAGCTGGTCACCTTCGCAACCAAAATGGTCTTTGTGCTCTCCGGCGTCAAGGTCACAGTAAGAGGTATCGACAATTTGCCAGCGGATAGCTGTGTCGTGGTTGCCAATCACGCGAGCTACATTGACGGCCCCCTCCTGAATGGCTATTTGCCAGCGCGCTTCGGCTTCGTGATTAAGGGCGAAATGCGCGATATACCGGTAGTCCATTTTCTGCTGCGCCGGTCGGGTTCCAAATTTGTCGAGAGAAAGGAAATGACTGGTAGTTCCAGAGACGCACGGCAACTCGTAAAGGCAGCGCAAGAGGGTGAGTCGCTGGGTTTCTTCCCCGAAGGTACTTTTCTGCTGGAACGTGGCGTTGGGCGCTTTCGTCCAGGCGCATTTGTGGCGGCCATCAAAGGGGATATGCCCGTGGTACCAGTCGCTATCTCCGGTACCCGCGAAATGATGCCCTCCGGTCGACTCATGCCACGCAAGTCGGACCTGGTTATTGAAATCCTGCCAGCGATCGCGCCGGGAGATGATGATTACGCATCCTCCAGAAAGCTCGCAGAGGCTTCCAGGCAACCCATAATCACAGCGATTGACGAGCCTGATCTGCTCGCCGATAAGACTTAGGCAAAACTACCAGATTCCTTGTATTGCGCTCTGACTCCGATTGCCTGAAAGTAGCGTACCGTCTTATAGAATAGCTCACTGGAGAGACCTGAAATGAGTTCTGATGCTGTTGTCATTGTTGCCGCGAAACGAACACCGTTGGGCGCGTTTCAAGGGACGCTTTCCGGCGCCTCAAGTCCGGACCTCGCGGCGGCGGCGATTCGCGCCTGTATTGAGGAGTCTCAGGTAGATGCTGAGAGAATCAGTGAAGTGTTGATGGGCTGTGTACTCCCCGCTGGCGTCGGTCAGGCACCGGCACGCCAGGCGGCTATTAAGGCAGGCATTCCACTCAGCGCCGGCTGCACAACTTTGAACAAGGTGTGCGGATCCGGAATGAAAACTACCATGCTGGGCAACGACCTGATTAAGGCTGGTAGTGCCGGAATAGTCATTACCGGTGGTATGGAGTCCATGAGTAACGCACCGTACCTGATGCCCAAGGCTCGATCTGGATATCGCATGGGTCATCAACAGGTCCTGGACCACATGTTCTTCGACGGACTACAGAATCCTTCAGACGGCAACATGATGGGACATTTTGCGGAAGTCACATCGAAAAAGTATGGCTTCAGCCGCGAGGATCAAGACGCGTTCGCTATTGAATCCGTCAATCGCGCACGATCCGCCATGAGCGATGGTGCATTTGATGCTGAGATAACACCGGTAACGATCAGTTCCCGGAAAGGCGACGTTACGGTCATCGAAGACGAGGGCCCCGGTGCCGCCAAACTCGAAAAAATCCCGACTTTACGACCGGCATTTGCGAAAGACGGAACGGTCACTGCCGCCAGCTCTTCATCTATTTCGGATGGCGCGGCAGCATTATTGCTCATGAGTGCCAACGAGGCAGAAAAACGCGGGCTCGAACCACTCGCAACCATTATCGGTCACTCCGGCTTCGCCCACGAACCGGAATGGTTCACGACCGCCCCCGTTTTTGCGATTAAGGCTCTGCATGAAAAACTCGGCTGGAATCCGGACAACGTCGATCTGTACGAAGTCAACGAGGCATTCGCATGCGTAACCATGGCGGCAATGGCCGATGCAGATCTGGATCACGCCAAAGTGAACGTCAACGGCGGTGCCTGTGCCCTTGGGCACCCGATCGGGGCGACCGGTGCGAGAATTATTGTCACGCTGCTGCATGCATTGCGTAATCGCAATCTGAAACGCGGCATTGCGTCTCTTTGTATCGGCGGCGGCGAAGCTACCGCAATCGGAATTGAAATTAACTAGGAAATCTCATGGATCTTGCAAATGCAAAAGCGGTAGTCACAGGTGGTGCTTCCGGGCTCGGATTCGCAACAGCCGAACGAGTCATCGCCGCGGGCGGGCAGGTTGTCTTGTTCGATGTCAACGAGGAACTAGGGGCAGCGAGCGTTGCCAAGCTTGGTGACCGGGCAATTTTCGTCAGTACCGACGTCTCAAACGAAGACGCCGTCAAAGCATCGGTTCAAGCCGCTAAAGAATTTATGGGCGGCATCACGCTCGCCGTAAATTGCGCCGGTATCGCGACTGCAGGCCGAACACTGGGAAGAGAAGGAACCTGGCCAGCCGAGACTTTCAATCGCGTCATTCAGATCAACCTGGTCGGCAGCTACAACGTCACAAAAGAAGCGGCGGCTGTCATGCAACTCAATGAACCCAACGCAGAAGGTGAGCGCGGCGTCGTAATCAGCACGGCATCAGTAGCCGCTTTTGAGGGCCAGATCGGTCAGGCAGCTTACTCGGCATCGAAAGGTGGTGTAGTTGGAATGATGTTGCCGCTTGCACGTGAGTTCGCCCAATTCGGCATCCGCGTGAACACCATCGCGCCAGGCATTTTCATGACTCCGATGATGGCGGGAATGCCAGAAGATGTTCAGGACTCGTTAGGAAAGCAGATTCCGTTCCCACCGCGATTGGGCCGCCCGGAAGAATACGCAGACACAGCCGCCTTCATCTATGGCAACCCGGTAGTAAACGGCGAAACCATCCGCATCGATGGCGCAATAAGGATGCAACCGAAGTAATCCGACCAGGCCCCTCCAACAATGTTTGGAGGCGGCGGGCGAGATACTGTTTACAGGAAATAAAGCGGACCGAAGGGAGCCATTCCAGTAAACAGTATGTCGACCGACGCGTGCGCTAATCGTAACGTGGTCGCGGCCTTGGGGCCGCTCCTACGGACCGCTCCTACGGGCCGATCCTACATGTTCGAGTAATTGGGTCCACCGCCGCCTTCGGGGACTGTCCAGATGATGTTTTGGCGTGGATCTTTGATGTCGCAGGTCTTGCAGTGCACGCAATTTCCGGCGCTGATTTCGAATTTCTTCTCACCGCCCTCTTCTACAATTTCGTAGACGCCTGCCGGGCAATAACGTTGAGCTGGTTCATCGAACTCAGGAAGGTTGTAGGAAATCGGGATCGACTCATCCTTGAGTTTCAGATGTGACGGCTGGTCTTCTTCGTGGTTCGTGCTCGACAGGAATACGGATGACAGTCGATCGAAAGTCAGTTTACCGTCTGGTTTCGGGTAGTCGATAGACTTGGCGTCCGCCGCTTTGGCCAGCGACTCATGATCGGGGTCAGGATTACGCCAGGTGAACGGTAGTTTGCCGAAGAAGATGTTCTGGTCAATGAAGGCGAAGGCTGCGCCCCAGAAGCTGCCTAGTTTGTGCAGGCCGGGGCCGAAGTTTCTGCCCTTATGCATTTCTTTGTAGGCCCAGGATGCTTTGACGTTTTCGTCGAAATCGACTAGCTCTGCAGCAGCGGTGTCGCCTGCTAGCAGCGCTTTTTGTACGCTCTCGGCCGCTAGCATGCCGGTCTTGATTGCTGTGTGTGCGCCTTTGATCTTCACGCCATTCAGGAAACCTGCGCCGCAGCCGACCAGCATGCCACCGGGGAATGCCAGTTTGGGAAGGGACTGTATGCCGCCTTTGTTGACTGCTCGTGCACCGTACGCAACTCGTTTGCCGCCCTCCAGGTAGCGCCTGATTTTCGGGTGCAACTTCCAGCGTTGAAACTCATCAAACGGTGCCAGGTGCGGATTCTTGTAATTCAGTGCAATGATGAATCCGGCAAACACCTTGTTATCTGCGGCGTGGTACAGAAAACCGCCTCCCTCCGTGTGCGTGTCCAGTGGCCAGCCAGCCGTGTGCACAACGAGGCCTTCTTCATGCAGGTCAGGATCAATCTCCCATACTTCCTTGAAGCCAATGCCGTAGTGCTGCGGGTCTGAATTGGCGCGCAAATCGAATTTGTCCATGACCAGTTCACTCAAATTGCCGCGCACACCCTCGGCGAAAATGGTGTATTTGCCGAGTAGTTCGTAGCCCGCCTGGTAGGACGATTTTTTCTCGCCGTCCTTGCCAATACCCATGTCGCTGGTTGCGACGCCGGTGACCCGTCCGTCGGCGTCATACAAGACCTCCGATGCGGCGAATCCTGGAAATATGTTTACGCCCATGCCGTCGGCTTGTTCGCCCATCCACTGGCAAAGCTGGCCGAGACTAATAATGTAGTTACCGTGATTGTGCATCGGTCGGGGCAGGAACAAACCCGGTACCGGCATCGCGCCTTTTTCGCTGATCAGGTAGTGGATTCTGTCGCCCGTCACTGCCGTCTTGACAGGTGCGCCTTTCTCCTGCCAATCGGGAAACAACTCGTTCAGGCCGGTCGGTTCGAACACATTACCTGACAGGATGTGCGCACCGATTTCAGAGCCCTTCTCTACCACTACAACATTCAGGCTCTCATCCAGCTGCATCAGTCGACAAGCAGCGGCCAGACCGGCCGGTCCACCGCCAACGATGACGACGTCAAATTCCATGGATTCGCGTTCGATTGCTTCGGACATCGGAGTAAATTCCCTTGCCTGTTCAGACCAATACTAGCAGCCACTGTGGCGACTTCATTTCCAGCGATGTAATCTTGCCGGGCTACGCCAGCGTCGAAAATACAGGTAAAAGGGTAGATTGGAAATTCGCCAAGCATATGAGGACAGCCTCGCTCGTGAAGGTCACGTCCGTGATCCAGCCCAACTCGACGTCATCGAGCGGCTCGAAGACCTGCAGCAACGCATTGAAAACCACAAGCCTGTTCGACGTGGGTTTCTTAGTGTTTTTTCTGCAGGTTCCCAAACGAAGACAAGCAACGTCAAAGGTCTCTATATCTGGGGCGGTGTCGGCCGCGGCAAGACCTTTCTAATGGACCTGTTTTTCGAAAGCCTGCAGGCCGAGAAGAAAAAACGTATTCATTTTCACCGCATGATGCACGATGTACATGACCGCTTGCGTCTGCTGGGCGACATTGAAGATCCGCTTGATGCGGTGGCTGAGAGTATTGCTGCCGAAACCCGCATCCTGTGCTTCGACGAATTTTTCGTCAGCGATATTGCCGATGCCATGATCCTGGACCGACTACTTGATGGTCTTTTTCGTCGCGGTGTCACGTTGGTTACGACATCAAACTCCAAACCCGACGATCTGTACAAAGACGGATTGCAGCGGCAACGATTCTTGCCTGCGATCGAAATGCTGAACACAAATACGGACGTAGTCCAGATGGACAGCGGCACCGACTATCGTCTGCGGTTGCTGCAAAAGGCTGGTACGTATCTAACGCCCGATGACACCGCAGCCGCCCAAAAGCTGAACTTCCTTTTCGACGAATCAGCCACCAGCCAGATCCGTGAACATCACGACCTCGAAATCAATGGCCGCCCGATTACCGCGCGCAAATGTGCCAAAGGTATTGCGTGGTTTGATTTCACCGCTATTTGCGACGGACCCCGCAGTCAATCTGACTACATTGAGCTCGCACGCTGGTATCCGAGCGTCATCGTTGCAGGCGTCCCGGAACTCGATCCGATGCGCGAAGATCAGACGCGTCGCTTCATCGCGCTCGTCGACGAATTCTACGACCGCCGCGTCAAGCTCATCATTTCCGCATCAAAGGCCGCAGAATCCCTCTACACCGGCAAGCGCCTGTCCTTTGAATTCGACCGTACCGTCAGTCGACTCATCGAGATGCAGTCAACAGAGTATCTCGCCCTGCCGCACCTCGCGTGATAAATTGCTCCTATGAGTGACGAACTTAGATTAGAAGACTTTCTGCCGTACCGACTGGCAGTCTTATCCACTACAGTCAGTACGACGGTAGCCAGGGCCTACGACAGGCGTTTTGGTGTTTCGATACCGGAGTGGCGTGTAATCGCCGTGCTCGGTCGCTTTCCCGGACTCTCCGCTGTGGAGGTCGCGGAGCGTACCTTGATGGACAAGGTTGCGGTCAGTCGCGCAGTCACGAAATTGGTCAAGAATGGCCGCATAGACCGAGAATTCGATGACACGGACAAGCGCCGCTCGATTCTTAACCTGTCTGAAGAAGGCAAGAAATTGCACGACGAGATTGCAGCGCTGGCGCTGCAATTTGAACGAGACTTGCTGCTGGGCTTCAGCGCAGAAGAACTGGAGAATCTCAACAGCATCATGGAGCGATTGCTCGCTCGTGCCAGCCTGATCGGGCCGCCTTAGACTATTATTGACCAATCTCGGTACGGACCCGTATCAAGTCCGGGAAGAACTCGATATCCAGCGCTTTCTTCAGGAAGGAGACTCCCGATGATCCGCCGCTTCCAGGTTTGTGGCCGATGATTCGCTCTACTGTCTTCATGTGATGGAAACGCCAAAAATGAAAATTGTTGGCGATATCCATTAGCGCTTCGCAGGTTTCGTAACGCGCCCAGTGATCGGCGCGATTCTCATAGATAATTTTCAGTACCTCGATCACCTCATCGTCCTCGCCGCGCACAACGCTAAAGTCGCGGTCGATCGCTTGCTGCGGAATGGGCATGCCGCGCCGCTTTAGATGCAACAGAAACTCTTCATAGAGGCTCGGCGAATTCAGCGCTTCCTCCAGTCGCGCATACCATTCTGGCTGATGCTCGTAGACCGCCATTGTCGAGCGACTTTTATTTCCCAATGTGAACTCCAGAATCCGATACTGCGCAGATTGAAAGCCCGAGGCCTTGCCGAACACATGACGAAACTCCGCGTATTCAGCCGGGGTCAGCGTGTCGAGCACTTTCCATTGGCTGTACAACTGGTTCTGGACATGCCGAACGCGGGCGAGATTCTTGACCGCCTGTGGTAATTCGTCATTTCGCAGGTGGCGAATTGCCGCCCCGATTTCATGGATCAGCAGCTTGATCCAGAGCTCGGCAACCTGATGCTGGACAATAAAAAGCATCTCGTCGTGATGTGGCGGATCACTTAAGGGAATTTGCGCATCCAGCAATTTGTCCAGTTGCAAATACCCGGTGTAGTCATCGTCTCGCGACAGGTCCGTATGGATCGAATCTTCAAGTTCTCTTTTCTTCATTTTGTGATCCAACTAGGGGATGGTTTCGAATGTAATTACGTTATAATGCCACGCGCCATTTCGGGTCCCTAATTTTCTAGTCGGCGCGACCGACCGGAGCAGCAACGTGGCATCAAAAGAATACCGTCGTGTCGGCGACAAGAAGAAACTAATCGTCGATGGAATCACGTCCGCTCGAGTCAAGTCGAAGACTCTCCAGAAACCCTCACACACCAGGCAGTTCCTTCGCCAGTACTTTGAAAACATACCGGTTGAGGATCTGCAGGACAGGCCCGAGAAATTATTGGCGCGAGCCGCCATCGACCATCTCGAATTTGGTGCTACGCGACGCAAAGGGCAAGCCCTGCTGCGAATCTTCAACCAAACCGAGAAAGAAAACGGTTACTCGTCGCCGCGCACGATTGTTGAAATGGTCAACGATGATATGCCGTTTCTTGTCGACTCCGTTTCCTCGGCAATCAATCGCCATAATCTGGCCGTCCACATTACCGTGCATCCGATCATTCATGTGCGACGTAACAGCAAAGGCACATTAACGGCCATCGCAAAACCTGGTGCTAAGGACGCGCGGGCAGAGTCTTTTATTCGCTTCGCAATTGAGCGCGAAACGGACGAGGCAGAATTGAAGGTATTGCGCCAGGAGATAAACAAGGTTCTTCGTGATGTCCGGGTTGCGGTAAGAGACTGGGAAAAAATGCGCGAGCGCATGTGCCAGACTCGCGAGTTACTTGAGTACGGACCAAAGGGTGCCGACCCACTGCTGCGGACGGAAAGTCAGGCATTGCTGGCGTGGATGGTTGATGAACATTTCACGTTTCTCGGTTACCGGGAATATAAGCTCTCGCGAAGAGGCGAACGTGTTTTCCTGAAATCTGTCGAAGGTAGCGGTCTCGGAGTACTGAGCCAGGACGACCGTGGATCAAAAACCATCGAATTGACGGCAGAGATGCGACGACTGACGCGATCGCGCGACTGGCTAATATTGACCAAAGCAAATTCGCACTCGACGGTACATCGGTCAGCGTTTCTCGACTACGTCGGCATCAAGATTTACGACAAGAACGGCAATGTGGTCGGCGAGCGCCGATTTATCGGCCTGCTAACCTCAGCCGCTTACAACCAAAGCCCGAAAGACATTCCGTTGTTGCGCCACAAAATCAGAAGAGTTTTCGAGCGGGCCCACGTTGAGGAGGTCGGGCACCGTGGAAAAGCGCTCTCCAATATTATCGAAACCTATCCGCGCGAGGAGCTATTCCAGAGTTCGGTTCAGGACCTCGCCCGAACGACGATCGGTATTCTGAATCTTCAGGATCGGCAACGCGTCAAATTTTTCCTGAGGCGCGATACGTTTCGGCGGTTCTTCTCGTGCCTGGTATACGTGCCACGCGAGAAGTACACGACCGCAATCAGGAAACGGATTGAAGCGCTGCTCGTGGAAGCATTCGACGGCCTGAACGTCGATTCAGCAGTGCAGATATCCGAATCCGCCCTTGCCCGCGTGCACATCATCGTACGCACATCCGAGGGTGCACGGCCGCGAATCAGCATTCACGACATCGAAGGTCGAATCGCTGAACTCGTCATTACCTGGTCGGACCGTCTACAGAAACGGCTGTCCGAAAAGTATGGTCACGACGAAGGGCGTCGACTCTTCAAAGCCTA
>Ga0255047_10000151_pt1 | contig 49817 bp, 53 predicted proteins | sample JV7_2_1_MG_FD_183640 | JGI IMG/M metagenome (GOLD analysis project Ga0255047, IMG submission 183640) | Seawater microbial communities from Jervis Inlet, British Columbia, Canada - JV7_2_1 | ecosystem: Environmental > Aquatic > Marine > Inlet | place: Canada: British Columbia | collected 2016-10-06
CTGCCCTGTCCAGCGCGGTTATCTGCTGCCCGAGCAGCGTGCCATCGGCCTCGGTATATTCCCACGAGTCCAATTTCTGGTGTTGCGCATAAGACCGGATTCGTATCGCAGCCTGATCAAGTGCATTACGCTCGGGTTCAGGTATTCCCTGGTAAGCACGCTCGAGGCGATCCAGTGGAATTTCGAGCTGTGACATCGAATCGACCTGCAGGCCATCAAACCTGGCTGTCAATTCAATCAGCGCCTCATCGCCACGAGTTCGAACGGCCTTGATAATCTCGTTAACGCTTTGCAGCACGGCCTCGTCTGTTTCGCTTTCCCCGGCCTGCAAAGCCTTCAACTGCTGCCAGAAATCTACCGACTGGCTATTCAACCGCATGATATCTATTGGCATTGGTTAATTTTCGACCGCTTGTTCTATTTTTTCCACCAATGCCTTGATCGCCTGATTCTTCATCTTTAACGAGGCGCGATTGACGATCAGGCGAGAGCTGATATCCATAATAAGATCGAGTGGAACTAGCCCATTAGCCTTCAGTGTGCTACCCGTATCAACCAGATCGACAATTAAATCAGCCAGCCCGACAATCGGTGCCAGCTCCATAGAACCATACAGTTTTATCAACTCGACCTGCCGGCCTTGTCGCAGGAAAAACTGGCGCGTAATTTCCGGGTATTTGGTAGCGACTTTAAGGCGGCCCTTTGGTATAGCCTTGTCAGCCAAACCTGCTGTCATCATTTTGCAGGGTGCTATTTTCAAATCGACGCGCTCGTAAAGACCTTCACCGCCGTGTTCAAGCAAAACATCTTTACCGGCTACACCCAGGTCCGCTGCACCGTATTGCACATAGGTCGGTACATCAACAGACCGGATCAGGACCAGGTTGATATTGTCATGGTTGGTCGAAAACACCAGCTTGCGGCTGGTCAACAGGTCGTCAATCGGCTTGATATCCGCGCGTGCCAGCAAGGGCATGGTTTCTTCCAGAATCCGGCCCTTGGCGAGCGCAATCGTGAGTGGCTGGGGCATATCAGTTGGGAATAGGTTGGCTAGTTCGGAATACGTTGAATCTGGGCGCCAATACCGGCTAGTTTTTCCTCGATATGATCATAACCGCGATCGATATGATAGATGCGCTCGACCACGGTTTCGCCATGTGCCACCAGGCCGGCGAGAATCAAACTGGCGGAAGCACGCAGGTCGGTAGCCATCACCTGGGCACCGGTCAAATCGTCGACACCCTGTATAATTGCTGTATTACCTTCAAGGTTAACCTGCGCGCCCAATCTTAAGATTTCCTGTATATGCATAAAACGATTTTCAAATACAGTTTCGGTGACCGAACTGGTACCTTCGGCAATCGCATTCAGGGCACAGAACTGCGCCTGCATATCGGTCGGAAACCCCGGATATGGTGCCGTTCTGATATTTACTGCGGTGGGTTTTTTACCCTGCATATCGAGTTCTATCCAGTCTTCACCGCAATCGATCACGGCACCCGCTTCGACCAGTTTAGCGAGTACTGCCTCGAGTAGTGTTGGATCAGTATACTTGACCAGAACCTTGCCACCGGTGATCGCGGCAGCTACCAGGTAGGTGCCGGTTTCTATTCGGTCAGGTAAAACCGAATAATCACAACCCTGAAGATTATCGACACCATGAATGGTGATGGTATCGGTGCCGGCATTTTCAATTTTGCCACCCATGGCATTAATAAAATCGGCCAGGTCGACTACCTCCGGCTCGCGTGCAGCATTTTCAATCACGGTGGTTCCATCAGCCAGACTCGCTGCCATCATCAGGTTCTCGGTACCGGTCACTGTTACCTGATCCATCACGATGCGAGCCCCTTTGAGGCGCCCTACCCTGGCCTTGATATAACCTTGATCGACTTCAATTTCCGCGCCCATCGCCTCTAGCCCCGACAGATGCATATCGACCGGACGAGCGCCGATCGCACAACCACCGGGCAAGGATACCTCGGCTTCTCCATATCGCGCCAACAGGGGTCCTAGCACCAGTATCGATGCACGCATGGTTTTAACCAGATCGTAAGGCGCAAAGGTATTTTCGATCGTGGTCGGATCGACCTCGATACTCATTTTTTCACCGATAGTCAGCGATACACCCATTCGACCGAGCAATTCCATGGTGGTTGTAACATCGTGCAAGTGCGGCACATTTCGAATGATTACCGGTCCGCTGGCCAGCAAGGTACCCGCGAGGATCGGCAGCACCGCATTCTTCGAGCCCGATACCTGCACCTGGCCGGACAGTGGGATACCACCCTTGATAATTAGTTTGTTCATCGACGAACGATTTTGCCTGGCTGAAGCAGTTAAAAAGGCGGCTATTCTAGCAGATGCCTAAAATGAATGTAGGGCTTCGTTCCCATTAGTGCTGAGAAATTAGTGCTGAGAAAATTTTCTCTAGTATGTGGGCCCCGGTTTACAGATCCTGATTACGTTCGCGCAGGGTTTTTATCAGGCCATCGACCCCGTTTTTCCTGATCTCGCGAGAAAAACTGGAGCGATAGTTTGTCACCAGGCTGATATCATCAACACTGATATCGTAAACCTTCCAGCCTTGTTGACTCTGCTTCAGGCTGTAATTCAGGGGTATCGGAAATCCACCCGCCTGCTCAATTTCGGTTCTAACCGTCACATCGCCCCCTTCTAAAGACCCCTCGGTTGGCAAATAGATAATTTTCTGGTTATTGTATTCAAGCAGCGCCTTGGCATAGGTTCGCACCAGTAAAGTTCTGAACTCATTGGTAATCAGTTGCTTTTGCTCAGCACTCAATTTATTTTTATAACGACCCAGAGCCAGATCTGTCATGGTAGTAAAATCAAAGTGCGGCAATACGATCTCGTCTACCAACGCATAGAGTTTGGCCGGATCCTGTTGAAATTGCCCCGGGTTTGACTGAATTTGACTCAATACCTGGTCGGAAGCATTCCGAATCAATTTCTCAGGAACTGAATCTGTGGCAATAACGGACTGCTGAAAAAGTACACACCACAGTATTACGATAAACCTGTTCACTCGTAGACCCCACTGACGCTTTTTAGTTTGAACACTATATTATTGTAGTCATTAACATTCTTCAGGTACTCGGCATAAGCGACAACATAGACCTGCATCGCGGTCAGAATTTTATCCGCTTCTTCGAGGCCCGCCTCAAAATCGGTGTAGGCTGCGATCATCCAGCGCCTGGCTGCCTGCGAACTCGATTTCATCGCCTGAATTGATTTGTATTTGGATTGCACCAGATGATATTGCTCGCGTACCTGGAAGGGGATACCCTGCCGGGCAAACGAAGCCGTATGAATTAATGCATCGAGATCTGCCTGCGCCTGCGCAACACGGGCTGGTTGGGCACCCGGTTCCCATTCCCAGCGCATTCCAACCACCGGTGATAGCGCGGAATGGTTATATAAATCAAACACGTGTGGATTGTCGAGTCGGTCGCGACCGGGAGCATAGGCCAACGATCCGGCTACCCCGGCAAATACGACTGGTTTTTTATCGGCCCTGGTAGCTTCGACCAGCGCACGCCGTGCCGACAGACCCGCTTCGACCTGACGGAACTCGGGGCGATTTTCGCGGGCCAGTGCAACCCATTCCTCAACACTACGATCTGGAATGGCAAGCGGCCTCAATCGGTTATCTTTCGGCTCGATATGCTCCGTTTGCAAACCGGTTAATAATTTTAAACCTTCCATTGCAATGGCTTCTATCCCCCCGGCCTCGGCGAGAAAACTTTCAACCAGACCCATACCCGATTCCAGTGCGTAGCGGTCCGACAGACTCACATTGCCCTTGTCCTCGTCTAACCATCGGTTTACCAGTTCGAGCGCGCCTTTGAGCCGTTTGCGAGTATCCTCAAGCAGAAATCGACCATCCCTGGCAGCCAGATAGCCGTAGTAGGCCTTCACCACGGTGAGACGAATGCTATCGCGTTGCAGTTCAACGTCCTGCTGTTTAACCAGAATATTCTGCTGCGCGGCTTTCTGGTAGTTTTCTAGCCGACCGAATGTGGCGAGCGGTTTGACAATACTAAAAGTTAGCCCTCCCCATAAGGAAAGCCCGTCATTAAAATCATAGGTATCACTCCTCGGTGTACAGGTACCCGTGCAGGACTCGGCACCACCCTCGAAAAACCCACCGTCGACGCCGGTTGCGATGGCGAGGAAACTATCCACCCCGTAGCGAAAACCGGCGGACCCCTCGGCTTCATCGAGTAGTCCCTGCGCCTTACGTACAAACGCCTTTTTCTCTTCGATTCTTGGGTCGTTGGCAAGCGCGAGCTGGATCGCTTGATCCAGGCTCAAGGATGTATTTGCGCTTAATGCCTGCGACATTAGCACTAATATAAAAAACCATGTTTTGATAATAATTGCCTTCATACGCGATAGTATTCCCTGGTTTGGCTTAACAGAAACTGACTGAGCACTGTTTCGGCAGCATGAATCTTACAATAGTCAATCGACAGGTTCGATTGAAAAATGGTTCTGGGCATAGGCTTTTCGACGAGCAATACCTGAGTCGATATCCAGGCACAGAATATACCCCGAATGAATTCCTCAGGGAACTGTATAAATTAACAGTAGGATCGATTCTCAGTAAACCCTCCCTCTGGACTGGTACGCTAAATAAAACTGATTTACGCTAGACTAGCTTGCATACTGAATTTAAATAGCAGGACATTTTGCTGGAATAATCGCCCGAGAATAGTTAGTGTTCGCAACCCTGTCCTTAATTTTCCAGTAAACCACGATGCCGAAACCTCACACCGACCAACATCATTTTAGCTATGAAGATTTGATTCGTTGCGGGAAAGGTGAAATTTTTGGCGAGGGTAATGCGCTGTTGCCGTTACCACCGATGTTAATGTTTGACCGAATTATCAGCATTACCGAGGACGGGGGTAAATACGATAAGGGCGAATTGATCGCTGAGCTCGACGTTAACCCCGATCTCTGGTTTTTCAAATGCCATTTCGAAACCGACCCGGTAATGCCAGGTTGTCTCGGGCTCGATGCAATGTGGCAATTAATTGGTTTTTTTCTGGGCTGGAAAGGCGGACCCGGTCACGGGCGTGCGCTCGGCGCTGGTGAAGTAAAATATTTCGGCCAGGTATTGCCCAGTGCAAAACTGGTCACCTACCGTATCGATATGAAACGAGTCATCATGCGTAGGCTGGTGATGGGTATTGGCGATGCCTCGATGGAAGTCGATGGTCGTGAAATCTATTCTGCACGTGATTTGCGTGTCGGTTTATTCACTTCTACGACCGATTTTTGAAAACCCGCCTGTCTCTGATTCGACCCAGGTATCGATAATATGTGGCTCGCTTTCGGTTCCATCGTAGTGGGTCTTGCGTTGCTGGTATGGAGCGCTGATAAATTTGTCGAAGGAGCGAGCTCGATCTCCAGGCATCTGGGCGTCTCGACAATGATCATCGGCATTACGGTGATCGGCTTTGGCACTTCTGCTCCGGAAATCCTGGTGTCGGTAATCGCAGTGCTCGAAGGCACGCCCGACCTGGCGATAGGCAATGCGCTTGGATCTAACATTGCGAATATCGGGCTGATCCTTGGCCTCACTGCGCTGATTGCACCCCTGTCCATTGCACAAATCACCTTCCAGCGCGAATTTCCCTTATTGATATTTGCCACCGGCGTCATGAGCTGGTGCCTTTACGATGGGGTGCTGGATAGAGTCGACGGTTTTCTACTAATCACGCTACTCGGACTGATGTTGTGGTACCTGGTGAGATCGCACCGACGCGACGCGGATGCAAACCCGGATGAAAACGAGCCGAATCAGGATAAGGAACAGGATATCGGATTCCTTGCTTCCGCAGGCTGGTTGCTACTAGGTCTAATTATTCTGGTGGGAAGTTCTAAATTACTGGTTTGGGGTGCTACCGAGGTTGCCCACACTCTCGGTGTCAGCGAACTGATCATCGGTCTCACCATTGTCGCACTGGGAACCAGCCTGCCCGAACTCGCGGCGTCGATTGCGAGTGTGCGAAAAGGCGTACCCGATCTGGCAATCGGTAATATTATCGGCTCCAACCTGTTCAATTCCCTGGCGGTTATCGGTATCCCGGCAGTGATTACCCGTTTCAGCATTGACACATTAGCGGTGACTCGTGATTTGCCGGTGGTCATTGTATTAACATTATTATTATTCGGATTGTCACGTTTTCCAACGGCATCACGCGGTCTGTCCCGCCTGAAGGGCTTCTGGCTGCTGGCCGGTTTTGTCATTTACCAGTTATATTTGTATTATGGGGTAATGACAGGTACTCCATAGCATGACCGAGCATTCCTACATCGAGCTGGGTCTAGCCGTCTTAAAGACTGAATCGGAAGCAATCACTGCTTTGATGCAGCGCCTCGACCAGTCCTTTCACCGCGCCTGCGATATGCTGCTAGATTGCGAAGGACGCATCGTAGTCACTGGCATGGGAAAATCCGGTCACATTGGCAACAAAATTGCTGCCACTCTGGCAAGCACTGGATCACCCGCATTTTTTATGCATCCTGGTGAAGCGAGTCACGGCGACCTGGGCATGATCACTACCGACGATCTACTCATTGCCTTATCCAATTCAGGTGAAACCAGTGAAATTACACTTTTATTACCCCTGTTGAAACGTCTTGGAATTCCCCTTATCGCACTCACCGGCAAACCAGGATCAACGCTGGCACGAGCTGCAGACATTAATCTGGATGTCAGTATCGATAAAGAGGCCTGCCCTATGGGTCTGGCGCCTACTTCCAGTACCACGGCTTCACTGGCCATGGGTGACGCCCTGGCGATAGCAGTTTTGCAGGCACGCGGCTTCACCGAAGAAGATTTTGCCCTGTCACATCCAGGCGGAAACCTCGGGCGACGACTGCTGTTACGGGTGAGCGATATCATGCACTCGGGGGATGCGATTCCCCTGGTTCCAGTCTCCAGCAGTTTAAGTGATACCCTGCTGGAAATGACAAAAAAAGGTCTCGGCATGGCCGGGGTTATCGACCCTGAGAACAAGCAGCTACTAGGTATCTATACCGACGGTGATTTACGCCGCACCTTCGAAAAAATGCCCGATATCAAAACCGCACGGGTAGGAGATTTTATGACGCCTGACTGCGTCACCATCGATGCCGATCGCATCGCCAGCGAAGCACTAAAAATTATGCACGACCGCAAGATTAATGCACTCATGGTGGTCGATAAGAGTAATCTGGTTCAGGGTGCGTTAAACATGCATGATTTATTAAGAGCCGGTGTGGTCTAAGAGTTTTTAGTATGAGTACAAAATCAGGCTTCGTTTCTGTAGTGAGGCCGCTTACAATCATTATGGTTTTTATCACGGTCCTCGGTGCAATCGCCGTGGGCTGGGTTTACGAATCACGATCAAAAAATAATCTGGCCAGGACCGAACTCGAAATTCCAACCGATATCGATTTCTTCCTCAGTCAATTGAATTACCGCGTTTTCAACAGTTCCGGCGGTCTGGACTACCAGCTGCAAAGTCCCTACCTCGAACATTTTATCAAGAATGATATCAGCCGCATTGAACAACCAATAATTCAGGTTTACCGTGACAGCGGTGACTGGCGGGTAGAGGCTTTACGTGGCGCGATTCTTCACCGACAGGAATGGGTACAACTCGACAACGACGTAGTGATGGAAAAAATAGGGGCGGAATCAATTCGGGTTCGATCCGATAGTATTATATTCAAACCCGAACAGGACCAGGTAACGACTAAAACTACCGTGATCATCGAGTCGAACGGCGCCAGGATTACTGGCGACCAGGCATTTTTTGATCTACGCAACGAGGTATATTCGCTAACTAATACCCGGGCCATCTATTACCATGCAGACGATTAAAATTAAGGCTACCTTTTTTAGGGGTACCCTTTTTTCTACATTATTTATCCTGTTATTGCCTTTGCAGTTGTTTGCGCTGTCTAGCGACAGGCAGCAACCGATTCAGGTTGAAGCCGATAACCTCGAAATGCGCGACCAGGAAAATGTTAGTATCTATACCGGCAACGTATTTCTGGCTCAGGGCAGTCTTGAATTTCGCTGCGAACAACTGACGCTACACTTCGATGATCAAAAACAGCTCACGCTGATGGAAATGACCGGTACTCCCGTCACTTTTCGTCAACTCGACGATGAGAAGCAGGAACTCAACGGCCGCGCTAAACAAATGCAGTATCGACAATCGAAATCGATATTAATCATGTCGGGTAACGCCCGCTTCAGCCACAAAGGCAACACCATCGAAAGCAACACGATCCAGATCAGTACTGACAACGAAGGCATACAGGCCGGCAGTTCGGGACCTGAAGATCGAGTTAAAATGATAATTCAGCCTGCACAATAGTAGGACGCTACGGTTGGTCATGGAAAACTCTAATCCAGATTCAGTTCGACTCGAAGCGACCGATTTAGCCAAGTCCTACCGTGGTCGAGAGGTGGTAAAGGCGGTTTCATTGCATGTCGAAAGTGGCGATATCGTAGGATTGCTGGGACCAAACGGCGCCGGTAAAACTACCTGTTTTTATATGATTGTCGGCCTCGTCAATAACGACAAGGGGCAGATTTTACTGAACGGTAGTGCGATTGATCATTTGCCCATGCACCATCGTGCGCGACAGGGAATTGGTTATTTACCGCAGGAAGCCTCGGTATTTCGAAATTTGTCTGTAGAGGACAATATCATGGCTGTATTGCAGTTGCGCAAAGATCTCGATCGACAACAAAAAATACACAAACTGGAAGCATTGCTGGAGGATTTCCAGATCACTCATATTCGTGAGAGCATTGGTATTTCGCTCTCTGGTGGTGAACGACGACGTGTGGAAATAGCTCGCGCACTCGCCAACGATTTGAATTTTATCCTGCTCGATGAGCCTTTTGCCGGCGTGGACCCAATTTCGGTAATTGAAATTCAGAACATTATTCGACAACTGGCTAGCCGTCGTATCGGTGTGCTGATAACAGATCACAATGTGCGCGAAACCCTGGGAATTTGTGATAGGGCCTACGTCATGGGCGAGGGTAAGATTCTGGCGGAAGGTGAACCAGCTCAAATATTGGAGAATAAAGTGGTCAGAAAGATTTACTTAGGGGAGGATTTTAGGCTATAACTATAAACATGAGAATAAAAAAATATTTATCTAGAATCTCATACCAGGAAAGCCCTTTTCGATGAAACAAAGCCTACAACTTCGTATTGGCCAAAGCCTCACAATGACGCCGCAATTGCAGCAGGCAATAAAATTGTTGCAGCTGTCGTCCCTCGAATTACAGGCCGAAATACAGGAAACCCTCGATACCAATCCGCTACTGGAGCAGGATGATAACCTGGGTGAAATAACCTTGATGGATCGGGACTCTGAAAGGAAAAATAGTTCCAATGGTGAAGATGGTACCGAGCTGAGAACCGCCGCGGACACCATCAGCGAAAATCGTTCCAAACAAACTCTCCCCGACGATCTCGAAGTCGATAGCCGGTGGGAAGATATCTACGACAATATTCCTGCTTCTGCCACCCAGGCATCCAGTCTACGCGACGATAATCGCGACTTATTTGAAAACCAGTCACCAGAGCTCGACGCGCTCAACGAGCATTTGTTATGGCAACTCAATTGCACACACCTGACTGAAATGGATCGGGAAATCGGCATCACAATTATCGATTCCACCGACGACTCTGGTTACCTGACCCAGTCGGTTGAGGAGATTCATACCGGTTTGCAGTTACAGTTCGATGAAATTGAACTCGATGAGGTCGAAGCCGTGCTACATTTGATACAGCGTTTTGATCCAATCGGAGTAGCAGCCAGGTCACCGTCTGAATGCATGACAATTCAATTAAGCCAGCTCGACCCGGATACCCCGCATCTTGACAAGGCTCTGGTGCTGGTGGACAAATACCTGGAGCAGTTGGCAAGCAATGATTTTGCGTTACTAAAAAGAAGGCTTAAGGCCAAGGAAGCCGAGTTGTCCGAAATCATCAAATTGATTCAAACCAGTAATCCTCATCCGGGTCATGCGATTAGTAAAAACCACGCCGAGTACATTATTCCCGATGTATACGTCACCAGGGTGTCGGGGAAATGGCGGGTCCGAATCAATGCTGAGAATTCACCGCGGCTTAGTGTTAACACCCAGTATGCCGGCCTGATCAAACGTAGTGATAACAGCGAGCAGAATACCTATCTAAAAAATCACCTCCAGGAAGCTCGCTGGTTCATTAAAAGTTTACATAGCCGTAACGAAACCCTGTTGCGCGTGGCTGTTGCCATTGTCGAACGACAACAGGCATTTCTCGAATATGGCGAGGAAGCGATGCAACCGATGGTGCTCCGCGATATTGCGGATCAACTCAATTTGCACGAATCGACTATATCGAGAGTGACCACGCATAAATATATGCACACTCCTCGTGGCATACTGGAATTCAAGTATTTCTTTTCAAGCCATGTCAACACATCAAATGGTGGCGAATGTTCATCTACTGCGATTCGCGCCATCATCAAAAAGTTTGTCGCCGCGGAGCGACCCGATAAGCCTTTAAGCGACAATAAAATTGCTCTTTTTTTAGGCGATCAAGGTATTAACGTTGCGAGGAGAACCGTAGCTAAATATCGCGAAGCAATGCATATACCACCATCTAACGAGCGAAAACGTCTTTTCTGAGGCACTTATTTATGATTCGCAGCAATGCGGATCTCACAACCAAAGGAGGTTACTGATGCAGGTAAATTTAAGCGGTCATCATGTAGAAATCACAGATTCAATGCGAAATTATGTCAATGATAAAATCGAAAAACTGGAGCGTCATTTCGACCAGGCACTGGATATGCACATCGTATTAACCGTCGAAAAACTGCGCCACAAAGCCGAGGCGACCTTACATGTTAGCGGGATTAATTTGCATGCTGACGATGTACAGGAAGATATGTATGCTGCAATTGATGGACTCGTGGATAAACTTGATCGGCAGGGTAAAAAATACAAAGAAAAAATAAAAAGCCATCGCAGCAAGGGCGAGATACCCGAAGTAGCATAATTAATTGGGCTTGCATACTCGATCGTTTTGGATAAGATTCGCGCATAATCGATTCGCACCTAACTCAGGCATCTGGATTTAAAGTTCTACCGTCCATGACAATCTCAGCACTTTTGTCTCCCGATCGTATTTTCATCGACACGGATATCTCGAGTAAAAAAAGACTGCTCGAGTTTATCGCCAACACCGTCGCCGCCCAGTTCGACCTTTCGCAGGTAAAACTCTATAACAATCTACTCGATCGCGAGCGACTCGGCAGTACCGGACTAGGCAAGGGTTTTGCAATACCGCACGCGCGACTGGCTGACCTGGATATTACGATTGCCTGTTTTATCAGGCTCGATCAGCCGGTAAACTTTGAAGCACCTGATAATCAGCCGGTCGATCTGGTATTTACCATCATCATCCCTGAAAACGCAGCCGACGAGCATCTGCAAATTTTATCCTCTCTGGCTAAGATCTTCTCGCAAAGCGAAATTTGCGATGCCATACGGAAGGCAGACTCAGGAGACGAGGTAGCACGTATCATTGATCTCGCCGAGCAATAAGGCCAATACTAGAAATTCACCAGATGCTTTGCCAGAATCAACCGAAAATCGAGCTGGCTTTCGCACCGGCACGGGATTCTATTTTGCGTCAAAATCAGGCGATTGGGGAGATTCGACAATCGTCATAATCAATTTCAGTCGTATGCCCGCAAGCACAGGAACCAGCCGATGAAGCTGGTCATCGTTAGCGGGCTCTCGGGCTCCGGCAAGACCGTAGCCCTGCATACCCTGGAAGATGCCGATTACTTTTGTGTTGATAATCTTCCGGTTGGGCTGTTAACGGATTTCGTCGATAAAATGACCTATTCGAAACCAGCGTTCTACGACCTGATCGCGGTTGCGATTGACGCCCGAAGCGGTGTTCAGGACATGGATCGATTTGATCAAATTATCGAACAGATCAAGTCACGCGATATCCTCGTCGAAATTCTGTTCCTGACCTCGGATATCAAAAAACTGATAAGCCGCTTTAACGAAACCCGCCGCAAACACCCGCTATCAAAACAGGGATTGCCACTCGATGAAGTCATTGAGCTGGAGCGCAAACTGTTAAGTAATATTTATGCCGGGGCCGATATTATCATCGATACCTCCACTTATAATGTGCATGATTTGCGGCAAACCATCATCACTCGACTGTTACCCGAAACAGGTAAAGATTTATCCATATTGGTCCAGTCATTTGGCTTCAAACATGGATTGCCCGCCGATACCGATTTCATATTTGACGTTCGCTGCCTGCCCAATCCACACTGGGAAGACCAACTCAAGGAACTTAATGGTAAGGATGATCCGGTGATAGAATACCTGGAGAATTTTGACGACGTGATTTCCATGTTGCAATCGATCAATGACTTTTTGAAAACCTGGATTCCATGCTTCGAGAAAGAAAATCGTAGTTATTTAACCATTTCAATTGGTTGCACTGGCGGGCAACACCGATCGGTTTACCTGGTTGAAAAGATTGCCGCTGAATTGCAGAAAATTCAATTCAATGCTTCGGTACATCATCGGGACCTGGCATGAACCCCAATACTATAATTACCAGAGTGATATCTGAAACATGATTTCTGAAAACATTACCATAATCAATAAACTCGGACTACACGCCCGCGCCGCTTCGAAGTTGGTGAGTAAGGCGAGCAGGTTTGAAAGCGACGTATTTATAGATAAGCAGGGCAATCGGGTGAATGCCAAAAGTATTATGGGTGTAATGATGCTGGCTGCGAGCAAAGGTACCAGGGTCATACTTGAAGTCGAAGGCAGCGACGAGGTTGACTGCATGGAGGCGATGATTCAACTCATCAACAATCGATTCGACGAAGCCGAATAAATCTGAAGGGAACTGTCTGATACACTCTCCGGATTTAAGCGACGATCATAATCATGATTGAAGACGAAGTCGAACAGTTACGTCAGGATGTATCGGTAGCTCTGGAAGCCGCCGACAGTGATGCCATATCGAAAATACTCGATAGTATTAACATCACACAAATCTCCAATTTACTTGATTCCCTGCCTTCACGGCAACGCGATCTCATCTGGCCGCAGATAAACCCCACCTGCCTTGGCGCCGTTTTACTCGAAACCGGTGACGAAGTACGTGATAACAAACTCAGCCAACTGAGTTCGGCAGAGATTGCAAATATTATCGAAACTCTGGCCGATGTAGACGATCAGGCCGATATCATTCTTTCCCTGCCGACCGAAAAACTGGTCAACATCCTGCATACCCTGGATGCTCAAAAACGTAAAAAACTAGAGTCCGTTCTATCGTATAGCGACGATACCGCTGGCGGTTTAATGAACATCGACCAGATCACTATCCGGGCAGATGTGACCCTGGATGTAGTGTTACGCTATTTGCGAATTCGCGGTGAAATGGCCGACCATACCGATCAGTTATTTGTCACCGATCGTCATGACCATTACCTGGGTGCATTGTATTTACGCGATCTACTGACCAACGATCCTGATGTGCTGGTAAAAAACATAATGCGCACCGATGTCAGCGCAATGCACGCCCATATATCGGACACCGAGGTTGCACGCGAATTCGAAAATTATGACCTGATCAGCGCACCAGTTGTCGATGAGCAGCATAAATTGATCGGTCGCATTACGATCGATGATGTGGTGGATGTAATTCGCGATGAAGGCGAGCACTCCATCATGAGTATGGCGGGCCTGGCCGATGAAGAAGATATGTTTGCACCCGCTTTGACTAGCGCCAGGCGGCGCGGCGTCTGGTTAGGGATCAATTTACTGACCGCCTTTCTGGCCGCGGCGGCCATCGGATTTTTTGAAGATATACTCGAACAGGTAGTGGCGCTCGCCATTCTGATTACTATTGTACCCAGCATGGGCGGAATCGCTGGGTCGCAAACCCTGACGCTGGCGATACGCGGCCTGGCGCTCGGTCAATTAGGCAGCTCTAATTACAGGTCGTTAATTAAAAAGGAAATTGCTATAGGAATTGTCAACGGTTTGATATGGGCACTGGTGGTCGCGTCGTTTTCTATCATCTGGTTTGAAAACTTTAACATTGGCGCGATTATCGGTATTGCCCTGGTCGTCAACCTGGTTGCGGGCGCCTTCGCAGGCGCTGTAATTCCAATCCTGTTGCGCCAGTTAGGCATCGACCCTGCAATTGCCGGCGGGGTTATATTAACTACATTTACCGATGTGATAGGCATCATCGCCTTCCTCGGACTGGCAACCCTGGTGTTGGCCTAAAGCATTGCTGCACCGAAAACACCACTCGCATCACCGTGCAATGCGGGCAATATTGGTGTTTCCACAGAATCAGAAAAAATATAGTCGGACAGGCGGCGTGGAATTTCTCGATAAATCTCTTCAATATTTGACATGCCTCCTCCCAACACAATCGTATCCGGGTCCAGGATGTTGATTAAATGGGCCAATGCCCTGGATAACTGATCGTAATACAGCGCCATCGCCCTTTCGCAAATCTTTTCACCCTTTATGGCACCCAGGACAATTTCTTCACTGCTCAATATCACACCATTACGCTTTTCGAAATTGCGCGCCAGGCCGCTGCCCGAGATAAATGTCTCGATGCAGGCTTGTTTACCGCAGTAACACAGTGGAGATCCGTCGGATTCGCTTAACCAGGGTAAGGGATTGTGCCCCCATTCACCGGTAATCGCGTTCGGTCCTGTCAGTAATTTTTGATTCACCACTAGCCCGCCACCGGTTCCGGTTCCAATTATGACCCCAAACACGACCGAATAATCCTTTCCCGCCCCGGTCAGTGCCTCTGACAGGGTAAAGCAGTTGGCGTCATTTTGAATTTTCACCGCACGGTCCAGACGCTGCTCGATATCAGTCAAAAAAGCTTTGTCATTCATGCAGATAGTATTTGAATTTCTTAGCAACCCGCTATGTGAAGAAATGGATCCCGGTGTACCGATGCCGATAGTCGGTTTTACCTGCAGCGATTTTTCCGCGTCTACCACCAGGCTAGTGATTAAAGTCAAAATCGCCTCATAGTCATGCGAGGGTGTAGTGACACGTTTGCGGTAGACGGGTTGTAAGCTATGGTCGAGAACCACCACTTCGGTCTTGGTACCACCGAGATCTATGCCTAGTCTGAAGGAAGGTTGAGCGGGAATTTTTTCGCCGGGCATGGACATGAATATTGAATTTTTTTATGCAAGTTTAATATCAATAATAACTTTTTATCCGCGAGGAATCGATGAAATCAATCCCGCTCGATGGAAAGCCTTTAATGACGCCATTCGAGGTCGAATTGTACAATTTTATCCACAAGTTCTTCCCAGGGAGTCCACAGACTCATACACAATATAATGTACTTGACCTACAGATAAAACACATTATATTGTGTTTTACGGTTTTGGGGGCTATAATTGCAAAATCAGAAAAGATAATATAATACGGGTTAACGGCATCTCGATTTCTTAAGATTACAATCACTTGTAATCGACAGTTATAAACTACTTTAACTGTCAATGGGGAAGAAATTGCCGGGTGTGATCGAAGATATTGGCGGGTAAAGTTGAACCTGAATTAACAGGTTCCGGGAAAAGTGACTTAGTTCTCAATATTAACGATGACTGGATTCGAATTGATAGCGAGTTAATAGTTTTATACAAGCAAGGTTTTATACAGGCAGGTTTTTTACAGACAAGGATTTTTTTAAAGGCAGGGTTTTTCCTTAAGCGGGTAAAAATAATCTCACGGGCAACATAAATGCAAAACATTGAATCACCTCTCACCCAGGCACCAGAAGCGGTAGTAAAACCACTCAACCTGGTGACCGATGAGCAGGATAGCTCGCTTACCAAGAACTACAACGTTGTACGTCGTAATGGCAAGTTGACCGGATTTACCAAGAATAAAATTGCGGTAGCAATGACCAAGGCTTTTCTTGCAGTAGAGGGCGGGCAGGCGGCCGCATCGACCCGTGTTCACGAAACAGTAGAGAAGCTGACAGATATGGTGGTCGAGACCCTGACGCGACGCCAGCCCGACGGCGGCACCTTCCACATTGAAGATATTCAGGATCAGGTCGAACTGGCAATGATGCGCAACGGCGATCAGAAAATTGCCCGCGCTTACGTGTTATATCGTGAGGAACGAGCAAACGCCAGGGCACAGGAGCGCATCGATGAACCTGAAATCCGGGATATCGATGAAATCACCGATCTTAATATCAAACTCAAAGACGGCAGTACCAGGTCGCTGGATACAGTTCGCCTGAAAACAATCATCGACGAATCCTGCTCTGGCCTGGAGAGTACCAGCCCGGAACGGATTTATGCCGATACTATGAAACACCTGTTCGACGGTATCCCGGCGAAAGATGTCAGCCCGACGCTTATTATGAGCGCGCGTGGCATGATTGATCACGAACCGGAGTATTCTAATGTCGCTGCACGTTTACTACTCGACGAACTACGAACCGAATCGCTAAGCTTTATCAATAACGGCGCTGCTACCGCCACTTATCAGGAAATGGGGCAACGCTACCCTGATTATTTTCAGCATTATATAAAAAAGGCGACTGAGCTCGAGTTACTCGATAAGGAACTACTGAAGTACGATCTGAAAAAGTTGGGCAAGGTGCTGGATTCGGAACAAGATCACCAGTTCACCTATCTCGGGCTGCAAACTCTATACGACCGTTATTTTATTCACTATCACGATACCCGATTTGAATTGCCCCAGGCTTTCTTTATGCGCGTAGCCATGGGGCTGGCAATTAACGAAGTCAATCGGGAAGAACGAGCCATTGAATTTTATCGCTTGCTATCATCGTTTGATTTCATGAGCAGCACACCCACCCTGTTCAATTCGGGTACCTTGCGACCCCAGTTATCGAGTTGTTATCTGACAACCGTTCCGGATGACCTGGATGGAATTTTCAGCGCGATCAAAGACGATGCCATGTTATCGAAATTTGCCGGTGGCCTTGGTAATGACTGGACACGAGTGCGCGCGATGGGATCGCATATTAAAGGCACCAATGGCAAGTCACAGGGTGTAGTGCCGTTCCTGAAAGTTGCTAACGATACCGCAGTAGCGGTGAACCAGGGCGGTAAGCGCAAAGGCGCCATGTGTGCCTATCTTGAAACATGGCATCTGGATATCGAAGACTTTCTCGACCTGCGTAAAAATACCGGGGAAGAGCGCCGCCGCACACACGATATGAATACCGCCAACTGGATTCCGGATCTGTTCATGAAACGGGTTGCCGAAGAGCAGCAGTGGACATTATTTTCACCCGACGAAGCATCCGATTTACATGATTTATACGGCCCTGAGTTCGAAACCGCCTACCTTGCCTACGAAGCCAGGGCAGATCGTGGCGAGATTAAGTCTTTCCGCCGAATTGCAGCAACCGACCTGTGGCGCAAAATGCTCGGCATGTTATTTGAAACCGGTCACCCATGGGTGACCTTCAAGGACCCTTGCAATATCCGTTCGCCACAAAAGCATTCCGGTGTAGTACATTCGTCAAATCTTTGCACCGAAATCACCCTCAATACTTCGGATACCGAAATAGCAGTCTGTAACCTCGGATCGGTCAATTTGCCACAGCATGTTGACGAAAACGGCTTGAACCTGGAAAAACTGGAAAAGACTATTAGTACCGCAATGCGCATGCTCGACAATGTAATCGATTACAACTATTACAGCGTTCAGCATGCCCGCACTTCAAATTTGCGTCATCGCCCGGTAGGTCTTGGCATCATGGGCTTTCAGGATGCACTTTATAGACAACACCTGCCCTATGGCTCGGAAGAGGCTATCGAATTTGCCGACCAGTCAATGGAAGCGGTGAGCTACTATGCTATCCAGGCTTCTACCCAGCTCGCCGAAGAACGTGGTGCCTATTCCAGCTACCAGGGATCGCTCTGGAGCGAGGGAATTTTGCCCATCGATTCTATTGCTAAACTGAAAGCCGCGCGCGGGGACTATTTACAGCAGGATGAAAGCTCACGTATGAACTGGGATAGCCTGCGTCAGCGTGTCATGAGCATAGGCATGCGAAATTCGAATACCATGGCTATTGCGCCGACGGCTACCATTTCAAATATCTGCGGCGTAAGCCAGTCGATCGAGCCGATTTACCAGAACCTGTTTGTAAAATCCAACCTCTCGGGCGAATTTACTGTTGTAAACCCCTATCTGGTGGACGATCTGAAAGCACAGGGTATCTGGGACGATGTCATGGTTAACGATTTGAAATACTACGATGGTAGCGTGCAAAGCATCGATCGCGTACCGGATGAATTAAAGAAGATTTATTCGACCGCGTTTGAAATTGATTCGTGCTGGCTGGTCGAGGCAGCCTCGCGGCGGCAAAAGTGGATTGATCAGGGTCAGTCGCTGAATCTGTACATGGCAGAGCCCTCCGGTAAAAAACTCGACAATCTGTATAAGCTAGCCTGGGTCCGTGGCCTGAAAACAACTTACTACCTGCGTTCTCTTGGTGCGACAGCAGTAGAAATAACCACTGCCATAACACCCGAAAATGAACCGATAGAAGCCGAACCGCAAGTTTGCTCTATCCTCGATCCGGATTGCGAGGCATGCCAGTAATGTGCGTAATCGAAACCAATTTAAAAAAGGGGGGCCAGCATGCTTAACTGGGATGACCCCTTAGCACCACCGGCATTGAGAATGCCGGAGCCGAACCACGAGTCAGCTGTAACCAGTATCGAACCTGCCAGTATGCCTGCCGACCTCGTTATTCAGCCGACTCCGGGTGTTAAACGCAAGCCTGAAAGTCTTCAAACACCGGTGATTAACCCGGTAGTGGCCAGACCGATCAACGCCGATGATAAACGCGTCGTCAATGGCCTCACCGATATCAATCAGCTGGCACCTTTTAAATATCCCTGGGCCTGGGAGTATTTTTTAAACGCGAACAAAAATCACTGGACCCCGCTCGACATTAATATGACCCAGGATGTGCACGATTATCAGCACAAGTTAACCCTGGAAGAACGCCATGTATATGAAAACGTGCTGTCCTATTTGACCACCTCGGATATTCTCGCAATGCGCAATATCGGCCTGGCGGTAATGGAAAAAATGACCGCCCCTGAATTGCAAATTTACCAGGCCCGCCAAGTTTACGAAGAGGCAGTGCACACCTGGACCTACCAGCATTGCATCGAATCCCTCGGCCTGGACCAGGGTGAAATTTATAATCGCTACCGCGTTGTACCGGAAATTCATCATAAGATTCAGATATGTAACCATCGACTCGAGTCCGTGCTGCGTCCCAATATCGATTTGAATGATCGTGACGAGCTGGAGAATTTCGTACTTGCTTATATGTTTTTTGCGGGTGTATTTGAGGGCGTCTGGTTCTATAACGGTTTCAGCCCGATCTTTGCATTGCAACGTCGTGGTTTGATGAAGGGCACCGCCGAGCAATTTCAGTACATTATGCGCGATGAGGTACTACACGCGTCATTTGGCATTCGAGTCTGCAACCAGATTATCCAGGAAGAAAACGTCAAGCTCGACCCTAAGCTGGTCCAGCACATGTGGGAAGAAGCCGAAGCGGCTGAAACTCAATATGCCAGCTTCCTGCTGCCCGAACCAATTCTTGGGTACAGTGCAGCCGATCATGTCGAACAATTTCGATTTATCGCCAATCGCCGAGCCAACAAATTAAATCATGCGATTCCATTTCCGGGTGCGAAAAATGCCCTGCCCTGGCTCGACGAACAGGCTAACCTGAAGAAGGAAAAGAATTTTTTTGAAACACGCGTCACCGAGTACCAAACAGGTGGTGCGCTCAACTGGGATTAGTGTTACACGCGCTCTTCGGTTGTAACTTTAAGCCAGATATCCAGTAGTCTTTACATTACTGGTATCTGGCTTTTTTGTTTTTACCGATAAAAAATAGATCATCCCGCAATGGCGCTAGTCTGAAACACCTCTAAATTAATCCCTAAACAGTCATTAATTTACCCGGCAATCATATAAAATTTCTTCAGCGTCTCGGTAATATGCCAGGTGCACTTCGCGCCCTTGGCAACGAAGAATGTATCGCCTGCTGTAAACGTTTCGGCGTGGCCATCTGCATTCGTCAATGTCACGGACCCTGAAATAACGCTCATCATTTCGTGTGCGGGATAACTCTCGAAATCTTCCTTGCAGGGCGCACTTTCCCACACGCCTGTAAGAACTGACTCGTCGTCTGACTGAAAAAAAGCGTGGTTAGTCTCCTTTTTGTCATCGGTCGTGAAGGTATCGGGGTCGGTATAGTCAGACGGTTGCATTCCATTGACCGGGTGGCCATCGGTGAGTAATCGATAGAACGTGGTATTCATGGTTATTTCCTCTTGTTCGTCTTTTTTGGCCTGCCTTGAAAATTTGCCAGGGTTTCTATATCCCGATCGTTCAGGGCTTAAAGCCAAACTCGCCTTGCCAATGCCCCTTGCAGAAATCGATACTAATCTTAGAAGGTATCATTTTAGCCGCTGCCGGTGAATTCAAAACCCGCCCCACTGGATAATTTCTGGCAAATTCTTCAGGATCGCATACTGCTGGCTGAATCGCTCGAAATGCAATTCGCATTTTATCGTTGACTGCAATCGTCTCAAGATTGGCCTGTTCATGAAACAGGACAAGCTTTTTCACCACACAGGAAAAATAAAGCTGCATCTCGACAATGACCGGGTCACTCAGGCCTGACAATGCCTGTTCAGCCCGCTCGGTCCATTCCACCAGCAGCTTTTTACCATTCAATTCAACATTGCGGTGATGGCAATACGCATGCACCCAACGCTCAATCAGCTGCGCCGGGTTTTGAATCGAAAAATAACTACCGTGTAAATATTGTGCCAGGGCCATATTATTGTTCCGCCATCAGATCCGTAATTATTACCATTCGCCTTCGACCTGCATCGAAGCCCAGGGTTCTTTCACCGGCAGAGGATCGCCTTTTTGCAGCAGTTCAATCGAAATATTATCGGGTGATCTAAAAAAAGCCATGTGCCCGTCACTCGGGGGTACATTCAGGGTGATTTTTTGCTCGAGTACCTTCTGGCATAAGGCATAGATATCATCCACCTGGTAAGCCAGATGACCAAAGTTTCGCCCCCCGTTATACACTTCACCATCCCAGTTGTAGGTTAATTCCAGCAGCGGCGCCCGCTCGGCATTTACCTGCTCAAGATCATCGGGTGCCGCCAGGTAAACCAGTGTGTACTCACCCGCCTTGCTCTCGTAGCGCTCTGTTTCTACCAGTCCCAGCACATTGCAATAAAATGCCAGCGAACTCTCCAGATCATGTACACGAACCATCGTATGCAGGTACTTCATAGCCTGACCCTCTGATTTCCGAATCACCTATTATCCCACAGGGTCGAGCGATTTTCATGGTATGCCTGTATAATTCAGATTCTCCCGTATTCACGACCCAAATCGCCGATGAACTTTAATCCTAATCTGCTCGATTGTGCACCGGCGCCAATCGCCGAGGCCTGGTCTTGGGTTAGCAATCCAGGCACAGAGCATTTGATAGATATGTGCCAGGCAGTGCCAGCACACCTGCCGCCTCAATCGTTACGCGATTACCTTGGTGAAGCGATAATAAAAGGCGAGGGTGCCAGTTATACCGATATCCGTGGAATTTTGCCGTTGCGCGAGGCGCTGGCGAATAACATCGAGTCCCGTTATCAGGGCGATGTCAATGCCGATGACATTATCATCACCGCCGGATGCAATCAGGCGTTTTGCTCGGTAATCGATACCCTGTGCCAACCTGGCGATGAAGTCATCATCCCGCTGCCGAGTTATTTTAATCACCTGATGTGGTTATCGATTCGGGGGGTCGAACCACGATTTGTTTCATTTGATGCCAAAACGGCATTACCCGACCCACAACAGGCTGCTACGCTGATATCTGCGCGAACGCGTGCCATTGTACTCGTGACACCAAACAATCCGTCTGGCGCAACCTATGATCCGGAGTGTATAGAAGCATTTTACCAGCTTGCCAGCTCACACAATATCGCATTGATAATCGACGAAACCTATCGCGATTTTATCGACATCAACCACACCATCCATGGACTGTTTGAACACAGGGATTGGCGCGACCATTTCGTGCACCTGTACAGTTTCTCGAAGGTATTCAGTCTCACAGGACACCGCACGGGTGCGGTGGTAGCCGGTCCCTCCCTGCTCGAACAGATTAAAAAGGTACAGGATTGCACCGCGATCAGCGCACCCCATGCAGGTCAACTGGCCGCCCACTACGGACTGCAGAATCTGCACCACTGGAAACTCGAAAAAGCGCTCGAATTACAGCTTCGTGCCGAGGCAATCAAGACCGCCTTCGAGCATCCTGATTTGAATTACCGGTTGGTCTGTGCGGGTGCCTATTTCGCCTATATCGAACACCCATTCGACATACCTTCACGCCTGGTGGTTAAACGCCTGATCCAAGAATTCGATTTAATCAGTTTGCCCGGTAGTTATTTCGGCCCGCAGCAGGAAAAATTCATTCGCTTCGCTTTTGCCAATGTGCACGAATCTCACTTTAACGAAGTCGTTCGACGATTGATCGAAAGTCAACAGGAGGTATAGTTATGAACCAGGAAATCAATGGCGCCTGCCTGTGTGGGCGGGTTAAATATGTGGTACGCGGTCCCTTCGACCAGTTTCATATTTGTCATTGCAGCCAATGCCGTCGATCGACCGGTACTGCACATGCATCCAACATCTTCACCACCAAAGACCGTATTCGCTGGATAGCTGGAGAAGACCTCACCAAACGCTATGACCCGGATACTCCCGGGGTAATTTCGAAGGCATTTTGCATCCATTGCGGCTCACTCGTACCCTATATCAGCGCCAGCAGCGGACGTCTGGTCATTCCGGCGGGCGGCCTCGAACAGGACCCTGGCATTCGGCCACAGGATAATATCTACTGGCCAGATCGAGCCGACTGGTACGACGCGGTAGCTCAAGCTCCTCGCTACGATACCGAATCCTGAGTCCATAACCGACGCGCGTCGCCTGGCAGAATAAAACCTACAGGTATTTCAGTAATTGACGCCAGGCAGCAAGCTTATGTTGAAAATTCATTGCTGCATTGGCCGGGCTGGTAGAAGGCAGTTTGATCAGTTCCAGTCGGTGATTAACTGGTAATCGATGTTTTTCGAGTTGATAAAAATACTTTTCCGATGCAGCACCGTTAAACGCGATGACTCGCAGACCGGCATGCTGCTCGACCAGCCCGGCTATATTATTCGCCTCGATTTGCTGTTTGAGAATTTTCGAATCGAGGCTTCCTTGTCGATGGCAGGCCTTCAGCGTATCCCATAATATCAGTGGTAATTGTGAGACCTGTCGAACCCGGAAATCGTAACTGCATTCGATGTCGATGCCGAACAGCTCGGCGATGATAGCCCAAAAGGCATTACGGGGGTTGGCGTAGTACTGCACCGCTTGCAGTGAGACCACACCCGGCATGCTGCCAAGAATAACAATGCGCGGATCACGGCCGACAATTGGTTCAAACGAATGAACCAGGGCCATTTTTACTTTTTCATCTGATCAAAAAATTCGAGGTTGGTTTTACTGCTTTGCATACGTCCGAGGACGAATTCCATGGCCTCAATTTCATCCATAGAATGTAAAAACTTGCGCAGTATCCAGACCTTTTGCAACTCTTCCGGATCCATTAGCAATTCCTCACGACGCGTACCGGAGCGATTGATATGGATGGCCGGGAATACTCGCTTTTCCGAGATTTTACGATCCAGATGCAGTTCCATATTACCGGTGCCTTTGAATTCTTCGTAGATAACCTCGTCCATTTTTGACCCGGTTTCCACCAGCGAAGTCGCCAGGATAGTCAGGCTGCCGCCTTCCTCTATATTTCGTGCCGCACCAAAAAAACGTTTGGGACGGTGTAGCGCGTGCGCATCGACACCACCGGTCAATACCTTACCCGAGGAGGGTATAGTCGTATTATAGGCGCGCGCAAGACGCGTGATGGAATCGAGCAGGATAACAACGTCACGTTTATGCTCTACCAGGCGCTTGGCCTTCTCAATTACCATTTCGGCAACCTGGACATGGCGACTGGCCGGTTCATCAAATGTAGATGCAACCACCTCGCCTTTGACCATGCGTGCCATTTCGGTTACTTCTTCGGGCCGTTCATCGATCAACAATACGATCAGATAGCAGTCGGGATGATTGCTGGCAATGCTTTGTGCGATATTCTGTAATATCAGGGTTTTACCGGCCTTGGGTGGCGATACAATCAGGCCGCGCTGGCCCTTACCGATTGGTGACACCAGGTCTATGATACGCGCCGTTATGTCTTCGGTACTACCATTCCCCCGTTCAAGCTTGAGTCGACTTTCGGCATGTAGCGGCGTCAGATTTTCGAATAATACCTTGTGTTTGACATTATCCGGCGAGTCGAAATTGATTTCGTCTACCTTGAGTAGTGCAAAATAACGCTCATTATCCTTGGGTGGTCTGATCTTGCCGCTGATGGTATCACCGGTACGCAGGTTAAAACGCCGGATCTGGCTGGGTGATACGTAGATATCATCTGGACCTGCGAGGTAAGAACTGTCTGCCGAGCGTAAAAAACCGAATCCATCCTGTAATATCTCCAACACACCCTCGCTGAAAATATCCTCACCCTTCTTGGACTGGGCTTTGAGTATGCTGAATACAATATCCTGTCTTCGCATACGGGATGAGTGGTCGCCCCCCATCTCTTTCAAAAGGTCTATTAGTTCGGGAACGGCTTTTGGCTTCAGATCGCTAAGATTCATAATGGTGATGCATGGGGGGAAGTTTTATAGAAAAGGTCGGACCAGTAGCAGGGCTACAAAAGGTTTAGAGAGTAGGATTCGTTTATTGAAATTTTGGTAGTCGCCGGCCGGAAGGTCGCGACTAGTAGATTAAGACTAGCACAGTAATCAGAAACCGTCTACATTATTGAACGGTCTCGAGGTATTCAGATATTACTGTCGATAAATGCGGTTAGTTGCGACTTTGACAGGGCCCCGACCTTGGTTGCCTCGACTGCGCCACCTTTGAACAACATCAGTGTCGGAATTCCGCGAATACCATACTTTGGTGGTGTATCGGCATTTTCATCGATGTTTAATTTGGCGACGGTAACGCGCCCGTTGTATTCCTCTGCAATCTCTTCCAGTATTGGCGCAATCATTTTGCAGGGACCACACCATTCAGCCCAATAGTCCACCAGTACAGGGCCGGGTGCCTGAAGCACATCGGTTTCAAAACTTTCGTCTGAAAGGTAAACTATATTTTCATTCACGCGTTTTTCCAGCCTTGCGGTTATTCAAATAGACCGACAATTTAGTATTAACACAATTGACTGTCAACAATCATTCCAGATTAATGGTTGACTCGGGGTTCATCATCAATGCGGATAACTCGTATTTTATATATGGGTAGAATTACGCTATTTCAATTCAATACGAACAAATTATCGCGCTAAATTTTAAACAGGATGTAATGATTCAGCGCTTGATTACAATCTGTTACCATAGACCATTGATAGCATACTGTCCGTAGTCTTTTTTATCTAATGAGTAAACAACATTTAACTGAAACAAAGTTCAGCTCACTGGCGCTAGACGACCGCCTGCTAGCTGCGCTGGGCAAACTTGAATTCGAATTTTGTACGCCCATTCAGGCGGAGTCTTTACCCCTGCTGTTAGCCAAAAAAGACGTATCCGGTCAGGCGCAAACCGGCACCGGAAAAACACTGGCGTTCCTGTTAGCCTGCGCCCAGCATCTACTTACTTCCAACCTGGGACAGACGATTCCCGGAAAACCCAGGGTATTAATACTTGCGCCCACACGCGAGCTGGCATTACAAATATACAAGGACGCCAATAATCTACTGGCAGATTTACCACTAAAAACGGCTATTTGCTATGGTGGTAAGGCTTACGAAGAACAAAAAAGGCAGTTTGACCGGGAAATTGATATCCTGATCGGGACTCCTGGACGCCTGATCGACTTTTTAAAACAAAAATTGTACAACCTGAGATCGGTTGAGGCGATGGTGCTCGATGAAGCCGATCGTATGTTCGACATGGGATTTATTCAGGATGTCCGTTTTATGCTGCGTCGCTTACCCGACCCGACAAAAAGATTGAGCATGTTATTTTCCGCGACCATGGCGCACAAGGTTCTTGAACTTGCCTACGAGCATATGAATCAGGCGCAACTGATAAAAATACAGTCGGAAACACCGGCTGCCGACCACATCGATCAAAGCGTCTATCATCCCGCAAACCATGAGAAAATACCGCTGCTTCTGGGTTTGATGCGTAAATTAAAGCCCGAACGCAGTATTATATTTGCAAATACCAAGCACGCCACGATTCGAATCTGGGAATATCTTCAGGGTAACGGATTTCCAGCAGCGCTGATATCGGGTGACATTCCCCAGAATAAACGCGAAAGCCTGTTAAAAAAATTTCACCAGGGCGAATTCGCCACTCTGGTGGCAACCGATGTTGCGTCCAGAGGCTTGCATATCCCGGATGTGACACATGTTTTTAATTTCGATCTGCCCGAACTCGGCGAAGATTATGTCCATCGCATCGGTCGTACCGCCCGTGTCGGAAATTCCGGTCATGCAATCAGCTTCGCCTGCGAGGAATATGCGATGAATTTGATCGATATCGAAGCCTTTACTCGACGTTCGATTCCAACCATGGCGATTAGCAATGATTTACTCTCCGAGCTCTCGCCTCCGAAAAGAATGAAGAAATCAAACCTGCTAAATAAAAATAATAACAGTTCAAGGAAAAGTGGTAATCGCCCGCGTCAAGGGGCAAAGCGCCATCAGAACTCAAAAAACAGATCACGACAACAGACTAACTGATCATACTTCGTTATGGGTTACGACAATTTTATTTTACTTGGCGGAAGCGGCTTCATCGGCAAACAACTGGCCTTTGCGATTGCCAATCGCGGCTGTAGGGTAACCATCCCCTGCCGTCGGCCACATCGGAATAAAGCGTTACTAGTGCACCCCAATATCCGCGTCGTCGAGGCGAATGTGTTGGCCCCCGATCAACTCGACGATTTATGTCAAAACCAGCAGGTTATGATTAATTTAATTGGAATTTTACACGAACGTAAGCGTGGCGATTTCCACAGGATACATGTCGAGTTCATCAAAACCCTGGTCGATGCCTGCACTCGTCACGGTATTAAGCGTGTCCTGCATCTCAGTGCATTGGGCGCTAGTCAGGCCACCGGCACCAGTCATTATCTGCGTAGTAAAGGCGAGGGCGAGAATTTAATCCATACCTTCGGGCAAAAGGAATTGTGCGTAACCAGCTTCCAGCCTTCCGTGGTGTTTGGCAAAAACGATCAATTTATCAATCGATTTGCCGGAATTTTACCACTGTGTTTCGGTTTTTTTCCGTTGGCCTGTGGGCAAAGCAAATTTGCACCGGTTTATGTCGGCGATCTGGTAGAAAAAATAATTAGCTCGGTTGACGATAAATCAACACACTCGCAGCGTTACACGATCTGTGGACCCGAGGTATTCAGCCTGCAGCAGATTTTGCAGTTACTGGTAAAGGCGATGGGCCTGTCCTGTCGCATCGTGTCACTCGGTAACACCACATCAAAATTACAGGCTCGCGTGCTACAGATTTTACCCGGTAAATTGTTCACCATGGACAACTATAGATCCATGCAAACTCCCAGTGTTTGCGAGGAAGGGGAACATTGCACTACCAGTTTACGTCAGTATATTCAGGATATCGGCACCCGCTTCGGCAATAAAAAACACTATGATCGATTCAGGCGCCAGTTACCCCGCTAACGCGGTGCGATTAACAAATTTATAATATGGATAAATATCGCGTTGGTGGATGCGTACGAGACCGATTACTGAACCTGCCCGAATCCGATATCGACTGGGTAGTGACAGGTGCAACCAGCGAAGAAATGTTAGCACTGGGTTATCAATCAGTCGGTAAGGACTTTCCGGTATTTTTACACCCCGAAACCAGACAGGAATACGCGCTCGCGCGGCGTGAAAGGAAAATCGGCCCCGGCTATCATGGCTTTGAATTCGATACCGATCCATCGATTAGCATCGAAACAGATTTATTACGTCGCGACCTGACCATTAATGCGATCGCGGAAATTCAGAACGGAGACCTGATCGATCCCTATGGCGGACAACGCGACCTCGAATCGCGAACCCTGCGCCATGTATCACCGGCTTTTAACGAAGACCCTGTACGGGTGTTGCGAGTAGCCAGATTCGCCGCCCGCTATCACCACCTGGGCTTTAGCCTGGCGCCCGAAACAGCCGAGTTAATTGCGCAAATGGGGCAATCAGGCGAACTGGAATCACTCGTAGTTGAACGGGTCTGGTCTGAGATGTCGCGTGCACTCGATGAACCTCATCCCGAGGTGTTTTTTCAAACCCTGCGTGACTGTGATGTCCTGCGGATATTGTTTCCACCAATCGATGCGCTATTCGGCGTACCCCAAACCGCCAAATACCATCCGGAAGTTGATACCGGCGTGCATCTGATGATGGCGTTGCAAAAAAGCGCTGAACTCGAACTGGATAATGAAACCCGATTTGCAGTATTAATGCACGACCTGGGCAAGGCAACCACAGAGCAGCATATATTGCCCAGCCACCATGGTCACGAGTTGGCTGGCGTCGAGTTAGTCAAAGCGTTTTGCCGTCGCTGGCGGGTCCCGAAAGCTCACACTCAACTCGCGTTAATTACAACCGAATACCATACCCTCGTCCACCGGGCGCTAGAGTTAAAAGATTCTACCCTGCTCAAGCTATTTACCCGTACCGACATTTTTCGCAAGCCGCAAAGATTCAGGCAAATGATCCAGGCCTGCCTGGCTGATCTACGAGGACGCAAGAATTTTGAATCCGCTCCTTACCCGCAGGCCGAATTTCTCGTTCAACTGGGTAAAATTTTGTGCGATGCTAATTTATCCAGTATTTTACAGCAAGGGCTGGATGACAAGGATCTGGGTGAAGCTATTTACAAATTTCGCCTGGATTTAATAAAACAAAACAGCCAGGCTTTAAAGTCGGGCTAATAACCAGCGATCCAGACTCCTTAAAATTCGTCTAAGCGGAGAGAAATAGAAAGCGAGGCCAGTAATGACTCCAAGACTATTCGCCAAAGCATCTGCCAGGTCGCCACTACGATAGCCCGTGAAACTCTGCATAAACTCCAGAAACAGGCCATAGGCAATTAATCCAAACAATATTCGCCACAATGATTTCCGCTGTTCGACAAGTAAACTAAGATATGCCGAGAGCAAGGCATAAGAAATAAAGTGGCCAAATTTATCGCTACCGCCAAGATCCGGAACCGGTATTAAAGACACGACTGCCAGCGACAGCAATCCAATGCATGCCAGTACATACCAGAGCTTTGGCAGCCTGAGTTCGAATTCAGTCTGAAGTCTGCCAGGCATCGCGTTTAGACCAGCAGCGCGATCAATATAGCACCAAGCAGTAATCGGTAAATTACGAACGGTAACATGCCGATTTTTTCGATTAGAGCCAAAAACAGGTGAATACAAATACCAGCGCTCAAAGCCGATAAGCCGACTGCGACAAACAATGCGAGCCAGTCGACGACATGCGATGCCTGTAGTAATTCCAGCGTTTGCAATGTGCCGCTAGCAAGAATAATGGGTATCGACAACAGGAATGAATATCTCGCTGCCGCCCGTCGCGTTAACCCGAGCAACAGACCGGCAGTCATCGTAATGCCGGAACGTGATGTACCGGGGATCAATGCCAGCGCCTGAAAACAGCCAATCATTACGACATCTGATAATTTTAGCTGAGACTCGTCGCGCGACTTCAATTTGCCCCGATCGGCTACCCACAGCAGCAGGGCAAAAACGATAGTCGCGATTGCAATGACCCAGGGAGAGCGCAAATCGGATTCAATCATATCTTTAAACAGAAAACCGGCAAAAACTGCTGGAATGGCACCGAGTATGATCCACCACGCGAGCCGACTGTCGGTACTGCTATCGCCTCCCGCCAGATTTTTGGCCCAGGCCAGCGTCATTGCCATCACCTCATGGCGAAAATAAGCCAGTACTGCGATCAACGAACCGAGATGTACCGCGACATCGAATACCAGTCCCTGATCCGGCCATCCGAGGACCAGTGGCAGTAGAATTAAATGTGCCGAACTCGAAATCGGCAGGAATTCGGTAAGACCCTGCACAATCGCCAAAATGACAATCTGACCTATATCCATAGCGGCTTATCGTCCCTGAGTGAAGGCAGGTATGTCAATATCGAGGTTTCTATGCAATCCAATCACCTTGAATCTTTCACCCATTTCTGTAGGTAGTGTTAAGGTTTTAATTTGCTGCGCGAGTCCCAGCTGACCCATTGTATCGCTACCTGGTACCGCGCTCTCGGCTTCTTCGAGCAGACCGCCAGACAGCAAAAACTGGCCCTGGGTCGAATAACCACTAATTTTGAAATCACAGTCGATGGCAGCATCCGCATAGGCATCAAAATCGACCGAGGCGGTTATATCCTGTAGTCCCGGATAAACCAGCGCTTCGGCATGGCTTCGATGGCGGTAGTGACAAACCAGGGTTCCACTGCTGCGTTCGGGATGATAATACTGCGCCTGCTGGTAACCATAGTCGATCATCAACACCACAGCTTGCTTGCAACATTCTCGCAGCGCGTTAAGCCAGGGCCGGTAATTCAGGTTCACCTCGGTAGTGTACCCTGAAGTCAATAGCCCGTGAGTGGACTCAATTTTGCCAATAGCTGACACTGCCTGGCTTTCATCGGAAACGCGGCCCAATTTGAAACTTTTGCCATCAAATTCTACCCCTAGCTCGTACCACTGCTGATCTTTAGACACCAGGTGCACCGGCATCGCATCCAGTACCTCGTTGCCGAGAACGATTCCGCTGAATTTCGTCGGTAACTGATCAAGCCAGCGCAGCTGATGAAAAACTTCGCTGGGCAGGCACGACTGCAAATACTCCTGTTGACGCAGACGCAAGTCCGCGCTCAGTTCGATAATACTGTAGCCGCAGTCCTGCTTAAGGCTGGCTAAAATCTGCGCACACAATCGCCCACTTCCGGCACCAAACTCGAGTATATTTCGCGCACAGCCCTGTTCGAAAATTAACTCACACTGTCTACCCAGAGTGGAACCAAACAAGTTCGAGATTTCGGGGGCGGTGACAAAATCACCCCCGGCGCCGAATTTACTCAGTCCAGCACTGTAATAGCCCAGACCCGGTTGATACAACACGGATTGCATATAATCATGGAAAGAAATAATCCCGCCATGCCGCTCCATTTCAGTAATCAGAAAATCCACCAGCCGATTACTATGCGCTATTTCGTCTACTGATGGTGGCGGTAATTGCGCTAGCGTCCGCGCTTCAGAATGATATGATGCCATTTTTTAAAACTACCTAAATTCGACAATCCCACTATGTTGCTGGATGGAAAAACTGTTTTGATTACCGGTGCGGCCGGTCGCCTGGGCGCACAAATCGCTCGAACTCTACATCAAAATGGTGCAAATCTCATCATCCATTACCGTGATTCCGCTTCCAGCGCCAAAGACCTCGAACAACAGTTGAATGATCTGCGGGTTGATTCTGCGAGTTGTCTACAGGCCGATCTGGGCGATCTCGATGCTATTAATATACTCTCCCAGAAAGCCGCCGAAATTTATCCAGGAATTGATGTCCTGATTAATAATGCCTCTAGCTTTTACCCTACCCCGATCGACGAATTTACCAATAACGACTGGGAAGATCTGATTGGCAGTAACCTGAAAGCGCCCCTGTTTTTATCCAGGGCCTGCTATCCGTTTCTGCGCAAGAGCTCCGGTGTAATTATCAACATGCTCGATATTTATGCGTCGCTACCGTTAAAAAACCATAGCCTGTACTGCTGTGCTAAAGCGGGAAACCAGATGCTGGTAAAATCGTTGGCACTGGAAATGGCGCCCGAAGTACGGGTTAACGGTATTGCACCCGGCGCAATTCTCTGGCCAGACAATAACGATGCCAGGCAACCGGACTATCAAAAAGCTATCCTCGAAAAAATCCCGCTACAGCGAACCGGCAATCCCGAGTCGATTGCGCAGACTGTCATGTTTTTACTGGGTAACGATTATATCACCGGCGAGGTTATACGCGTCGACGGTGGCCGATTGTTACAATAATAAATTGAGACAGTTATGAGTAAATACTGGACCGAATTAGTGCACCAGCTCGATCCCTATGTGCCGGGCGAGCAACCGCTGGACCCGCAAACTACTAAGCTCAATACCAATGAAAATCCTTACCCACCCTCAACTGAGGTGGCAAAAGCAATTCAGGGCCATGCGCACGACAATCTCAGGCTTTATCCCGATCCTGAATCGGGCAGGTTGAAACAGGCGCTGGCGACCTATCATAATTTAGATGCGAACCAGGTATTTATCGGTAACGGCTCCGACGAAGTGCTTGCGCATTGCTTCCAGGCATTTTTCAAAAATCTCAAGCCGATACTGTTTGCCGATATCAGCTACAGTTTTTACCCGGTGTACTGTGCTCTGTACCAGATCGACTACCGAACAGTGGCCCTGGATAATACCTTTTGCATCGATCCGGCCGCCTACCGTCAACCCAACGGTGGCATTATTATTCCAAATCCAAATGCACCGACCGGTATCGCTATGTCGCTCGACACGATCAGAGAGCTGTTGGATGGTAACGACTCCCTGGTGATTATTGACGAAGCCTATGTTGACTTTGGTGCCGAATCTGCGGTCGAGCTGATAGCGGATAATGCCAATTTGCTGGTGGTACAAACTTTTTCCAAATCTCGCAGCCTCGCCGGGCTTAGACTCGGCTATGCGCTGGGACAACCGGGATTGATAGAAGGCCTGAATCGAGTCAAGAATTCGTTCAACTCGTACCCGGTCGGCCGCCTGACAAGCGCAGCCGCAATCGCTTCATTGAATGATGAAAATTATTTTCAGCAATGCAGGGCACGAATAATGACCACGCGTAACTGGCTTAACAATGAGCTGATTAATCTTGGATTCGAGGTACTGCCATCCAGCAGCAATTTTTTATTCGCACAGCATAGATTGCATCCTGCGTCTGATCTGTATCTCGAGCTAAAAAATGTCGGTATCCTGGTGCGTCATTTCGAATCAGGGCGTATCAATAATTACCTGCGCATCTCGATTGGTTCCGAACAAGAATGTGCAGCGTTAATTGACACCCTGAAACAACTGGTTAATCCAGTGCCAGTTTAAATACCCGGGTAGCAATCGCCCCTGGCTCCATCCCGGCCCACAATTCAGCATAACTCTGCCTTAGCACCGGATGTAATGTCCCCGCAGCAATATCCTGCAGGGGTCGCAGCACAAATGCATTCTCGAGTATTTCCTTGCGTGGAATCTGTAACCCCGGTTCATCTATCTGAAGATCATCATAGGTGAGAATATCGAGATCGATGGATCGATGTGAAAATCGGGGCAAACTTCGGTCTCTACCCAGGCGGTCTTCGATGGCACGCAGGGCAAGTACCACATCACGCACCGGTTTCACAGTTTTGAAACTGATCACCAGATTCAAAAAATCACCGCCGTCAAAACCGACCGCCTCGGATTCATACACCGGCGAAAGTTCAAGCCTGCCAAACACTCGCCGCATCTCCCTGATTCCAAACAGGATATTTTTTTCACGATCAACATTGCTACCCAGACCAACATAAACCGTAGCCGTCATGTCGGCTTTTGTCCTCTTTCGATTATTACGCCGACTGATTTTGATCCTCGAACAGCCCCGGGTTTATTAAGCGTCAATCGCACCCAGGGCACCTCAAATTCCTCAAGAATAATCCCACAAATTTTTTCTGCCAACGCCTCTACGAGTTCAAACTCGCTTTGCTCGACAAAGGCAATCAGGCGCTTGGCAACAGTCTTATAACTCAACGTGTCTTCAATATTATCGCTAGCAGCCGCTTTTCGAATATCACTTGCCATATCGATATCGAGACTGATGATTTGCCTCACCTTTCTTTCCCAGTCATATATGCCAATGACGGTTTCGATCTGCAAATCACGGATGAATACGATATCCATTTAAGGTTTTTCCCGGGGCTCTACTTGAAACCTGCATGTTAGCTTGCGAGGCCTTGAAAAGGAATCAGCTACTGGCGGTCAAATAGCCGTTGGCACTCTTGAATACTGGTATTGGTTCTGGTAGAGTTCGCGCCCTCTAAAGCAATCATGCTTCAATCTACGGAGTTAACCATGTCCCGGGTTTGTCAAGTCACTGGAAAAAAACCAGTTTCTGGTAACAACGTATCGCACGCCAACAACAGGACGCGCCGTCGTTTTCTACCTAACCTGCACACCCATAAATTCTGGGTAGAGTCGGAGAATCGCTGGGTCAAATTACGCATTTCTACCAAGGGTATGCGTATCATCGACAAGAATGGCATCGATTCCGTGATCGCCGATATGCGCAACCGCGGCCTCAAGTGTTAGGAGCAAAATGATGAGAGATTTAATCAAACTGGTATCCACCGCAGGCACAGGCCATTACTACACTACTGATAAAAATAAAAAGAGCACACCGGACAAACTGGTGCTCAAAAAATACGACCCGGTAGTACGCAAGCACGTCGAATACAAGGAAGCCAAGATTAAGTAAGCAATACTTAAGGCCCCGATAACAGAAAACCGGCTTATGCCGGTTTTTTTTATATGCGCATCGATGCCTAACTATTTGAGTTAGGCTTTAAAAGCAGCGATATATCCGTATCATTAACTCGCGCCAACAAATAGACCCCAATATGGATTCGACGGCTTTAGTCGCGGTAGAAAACCTGTCCCGTTATTACCAGAAAAATTGTGCGATCGACCAGTTGAGTTTTTCTCTACAGCCGGGTGAAGTACTGGGGTTTCTCGGTCCCAACGGCGCCGGTAAATCGACCACCATGCAAGTGATTACCGGCAATCTCGCGCCCAGTGAAGGCCGCGTAAGAATAAACGGTTTCGATATCATCGAATCCCCTCGCCAGGCCAAGCAGCATATTGGCTACCTGCCCGAACATCCCCCAATTTATCGTGAGGCGACGGTCGATGAGTATCTTAAATATTGTGCACAATTACGTCGTGTTGAGCGAGAAGCAATAGCCGGGGCGATGGAACGGTGCAAGTCCCACTGCGGGCTGAACGAGGTTGGCCATCGCCTGATCGCCAATTTATCGAAAGGATACCAACAACGGGTCGGCATCGCGCAAGCCATTATTCACAATCCGACCGTGGTAATCCTCGACGAGCCAACCGTAGGGCTCGATCCGATTCAAATCAGGGAAATTCGCAGTCTGATCAAAACCCTGGGTTCCGAGCGTAGCGTTATATTATCAACCCACATTCTTTCCGAAGTGCAAGCCGCCTGTGACCGTGTATTGATTATTCGTGAGGGAAAACTGATTTACAGCGCTTCTATCGAGACACTCAAAAATTATCGCAACAAGCACAGCATAACGGTTGCCTTAAGGCAGCCGCCCTCGATTGATCGACTGCAGCAAATCGATCAGGTAGAGCAGGTTGAAATCATTGACGACAATCGGTTTCGGCTCAGTTTCCATTCAGATTCTCTAACGCAGTCGTTAGTACAGACATCAGTCGAGCAGAACTGGGGATTATACGAACTGGTACCCGACCATACCTCGCTAGAAGATCTGTTCATAGAACTAACCCAGGACGAGGCTACCGATGTCGAAAATGCCGAGGCTGTGGAATGATATTCACAATCGCGCGGCGTGAAATTAGTACCATGTTCCTGTCGCCCCTGGCCTGGATCATTCTCGGTATCATTCAGATTGTTCTCGGTTTTATGTTTCTCTCTCTACTGGATAACTATGCTATTTTACAGCCGCAGCTGATGCGCCTCGAAAATACGCCGGGTGTAACCGATATTGTCGTCGCGCCTCTGTTCCAGCTAGCCGCAATTATTCTGTTAATGATTATGCCGCTGATCACGATGCGGTCCTTCGCCGAAGAAAAACGCAACAAAACGCTGACCCTGCTGATATCGTCACCTTTGAGCATGATCGAGATCGTGCTTGGAAAATTTCTCGGCCTGTTCCTGTTTGTTCTAATCCTGGTCAGCCTGCTGATGTTGATGCCACTATCACTTTACATGGGTAGCGCACTGGATACCGGTAAACTGGTATCGATTTACCTGTCTATGCTGTTACTGTTGGGATCATTCGCGGCCATCGGTCTGTATATATCGAGCCTGACTAGCAATCAAACCATTGCCGCCGTGGGTACCTTTGGCGCCCTGTTGATGTTATGGATTATCGACTGGGTTGGCGAAACCCTGGGCGATGGTCAAACCATTGCCGCCTACCTTTCGATATTGCGACATCACCAGAGCATGCTGGAAGGTGTATTCAGCTCCAGCGACCTCGCCTACTATCTGTTATTAATCGTTACCTTTCTGGTACTGACTATTCGCCAACTGGACCGGGATCGGCTGTTGTGATGATGGATTCCCGCCTGCGATGGCAAATTCGACTGCAGTCGGGTCTGTTCGTCGTATTGTTTCTCGCTGTGATGGCTTTACTCGGCTGGCTCAGCCAACTCAATCCGTTATCGATTGACTTCAGCGCCAACCAGCGCAATAGCCTGTCAGCGGAGACCATCCGCCTGGTTAAATCACTTCAGCATCCCGTTGAGATAACGATTTTTATCTCCCCGGTTAACGAAAATCGGGAGGTACTGGAGCGCCTGTTTGAGCGCTACCAAGACCAGCAGGCGCTAGTAGAATTTCGTAGCCTCAACCCGGACTTAACCCCCGAACTGTTACGTCAGTACGATATCCGCTCAGATGGCGAAGTTCTGATCGAATACCAGGGGCGCAGTGAAAAAATAAGCCAGGTTAGCGAGGCAAAGGTTACTAATGCGATTCAACGCCTGGTCCGACTGGGAGACCGCTGGCTGGTATTTTTGCAGGGCCACGGCGAACGCAATCCTTATAGCGAGAGCAACCACGATTTCAGTGTATTTGCCTCACGGCTGGCTGGTAATGGTTTTACGATCGAAAATCTGGCACTGACACAGACTAATAGCATCCCGCAAAATACCGACGTGCTGGTGATTGCCAGTCCGCAGGTAGCGTTGTTGCCCGGGGAGATCGAGTTGATACAGGAATACATCGAACGCGGCGGCAGCCTGCTGTGGTTAGCCGATACCGGGCAAACCATCGACAGCATGGAACTCATCTCAGACCAGTTAACGATCGAATTTTTACCCGGCGTAATCGTCGATCCTAATGCCCAGTTACTCGGTCTCAACCGGATCGATTTTGCCCTGGTCGCCAACTACCCTCGCCACCCCGTCACCCAGGGTATCGATAGTTTATCGCTGTTTCCGCAAGCACAGGCACTCGAGTTTTATGGCGAGACCAACACCTGGCAGCAACGCAGTTTCCTGTTGAGCAGTGACGCTAGCTGGAATGAGACCGGCAGTATATCAGGCGAGGTTTTTAAAGGTGACAACGACGATGAAACACCGGGACCGCTCGACATTGGTATGACTTTAAGCGCCAGTCATGAACCGGACGACGCGGCCCAGTTTGAGCAACGCATCGCCATCGTCGGTGATGCTGATTTTCTCTCGAATCGTTATCTTGGTAATGGCAGTAATCTTGAAATCGGGCTCAACCTGATGAACTGGCTTAGCCACGACGATAATCTTATTTCGATCAGCCCGCGTGCCGCACCCGATACCCTGCTCGAGCTGTCACAGACACAGCAAATTATTATTGGTCTGGGTTTTTTACTATTGCTGCCACTATCACTGTTTGGCAGCGGATTGACTATCTGGCTAAAACGCCGTAATCGATAGTCATGGCGTTGAAGATGCTATCAAGGCGCTGGTTGATCAATTATCTGCTGATTGCGTTGATCGGCATATTTATTTATGCCGGAAATCGTTACCAGGCAGACAGCGGATTTCCACCTGTAAATAGTATTAGCAGCCTGAAACCTCAGGATATCAATACTGTCATTATCGAGACGCCCAATAACAACCAGGTTGTCCTGCGCAATGCCGGCAATCAGTGGCTATTCGAAAAGCCCGTGCAGTGGCCAGCTGACAATACTACTGTGGAGCGGTTAACCAGTATTGTGCAGGGTGAATCCGTTTCAAGACTGCCTGCCGACGAGATAGACCTGGCAACGTTTGGACTGGATAGTCCGCAAGTTACCCTGATACTCAACGATACCCGCATTGAATTCGGTACTACTAACAATATCGGTCAACGCCGCTATGTAAAGATCGCAGCGACCATCTACCTGTTGCCAGACTTACACCTGCATTTTATAACCCAGGGTCTTATCGGCTTGATCGACCGCCGTTTGTTGCCGCGTTCAGTTTCGCTGAAGTCTATCAAGCTGGCTGATTTGATCCTTAGTAAAAGCAGTAATGACACCTGGCAAGGCGAGGCAAGCCAGGAAGCCGAGAAAGAGCGCATAAATACGCTTGGCAATCACTGGCAGACTCTCAATGCAGGTCGTATAAAAACCTATGACAGTTCCAAATTGCCGGAGCAGATAATTATTGCCAGGCTGGAAGATGGTAGCGAAATTGATTTTTTTTTAATGGCTATCAAGCCGGAAATTGTCATCGCGCGCCCGGATCTCGACCTGCAGTATCATTTTAACGAAAAACACTACTATGATTTATTGTCCATCGCCCAATAAAATCCCTGGATTGCTGCTTGCGGTATTACTGTTAGTGACTCTCGATGCGCTCGCCAGGGAGGACAATCTGCCCAGGTTTGAACTGGGTATTTCTCTGGCAGGCCTCAATTTACCCCATTATCGGGGCTCCGCAGGCTCCTCCAACTACCTGTTACCTTTACCCTATCTCAAGTACCGTGGCGAGCGATTTCAGATCGACAATGGCATCGAGGGAATCCTGTCTATTTCTGAAGATTTAATACTCACCATCAGTGGCAATGCATCTGCGCCGGTAGATGAAGATAGCCCCGAACGCGTGGGCATGGAGGAACTTAAAGGCAGCGTCGAAATAGGCCCATCTCTCGACTACCGTGTATACCGTGCGGAGCGTAGCAGTTTGTGGCTGGAGTTACCGCTCAGGGTCGCGGTGACCTTCGAAAGCAATCCACAGGTGATTGGCCGGGTATTTCATCCGCGCCTGGCATGGGATAAGCCTTACCTTGCCAAAGGTGACTGGAAACTACATTTTGCAGCGGGCCCAATGTACGCGAGTGATGAATATCACGATTACTATTATTCGGTCGATCCCGTCGATGCCTTACCCGCACGACCCGTGTTCCAGGCCGAAGGTGGTTACAGCGGGTTACGCGCAGATTTTACCTTTAGCAGGCGATTCGACGGCGTTTGGTTCGGTGGATTTATCCGTTACGATAACCTGAATGGCTCGGTCATCGAAAACAGTTCGCTGGTATCCGAGAATTCTGTCTGGACGTCTGGCCTGGCACTAACCTGGGTACTTATGACACGCTAATGCCTGAACTACCCGAAGTCGAAACTACCCTGCAAGGTATTGCGCCGCATGTATGCAGTCAGAAGATCGAGCACTTTATCGTACGCAATCACCAGTTACGCTGGCCTGTTGCCAGGGAAACCGCCAATCTGCAGGGGCGACTGATCGAAGCTGTATCACGACGCGGGAAATACATCCTGATGCGACTCGACCGGGGAAATCTGATCTGGCACCTGGGAATGTCGGGCAGTATGAAAATTCAGCCCGTGGGTAGCCCGAGCGAAACTCATGAACACATCGAAGTGCAATTAGCATCGGGGCAGGCGCTCAAGTTTCGCGATCCGAGGCGCTTCGGTGCCCTGCTTTACACGGTATCCGATCCGCTTCAGCATCGCTTGCTCAAAAATCTTGGTCCCGAACCACTGTCGGACGAATTTGACGTCGAGTACTTCTACCCGGCCTGTCGCAGGCGTAGTGCTTCGATCAAATCGGTTATTATGGATAGTCACCGGGTAGTCGGAATTGGCAATATATACGCCAGCGAGGCCCTGTTTTTAGCTGGAATCAATCCGGCACGCGCAGCCGGTGGTATCAGCAAGAAACGCATTCAACGCCTGGTCGAGACGATCAAACATACACTGCGAACGGCGATACTGCAGGGCGGCACCACGTTGCGGGATTTCTCCCGGGTGGACGGTAATCCCGGCTACTTCAGTCAAAATCTAAACGTTTACGGTATCAAGCAAGGCTGCCCGGTTTGCGCCACGACAATCAAAAAAATCGTTCAAGGACAACGTTCCTCCTATTATTGTCCCAGGTGCCAGACATGAGGCTATCAGCCGCCGGGAGATATAGCCTATTGGCGCCACATGTCTTTAGTAAATGGGGTAATAGATGGGTAGCGGTGTTTTTCTCGATGGGCAAACATTGGACTCGTTGATAGCTTCCCTGACAACACTTAAAATAAATATACCGGGCAAAATTATGCACAACCAGTTACCAGGCAAACGATCGATCATATTTGTGGCGCTACTAATTGTGTCATTTAACCTGAATGCCAGTGAACCAGTCAGCAAGAGTTTCCTTACTGGTATTGCTATTGGCGGGCACGACAGCGTCGCTTACCACAGGCTTGGCAACAGTGAACCGCATCGAGCCATCGAGGGTAACCAGACCTGGAAAGCCGAATGGAAAGGCGCTGACTGGTTGTTCTCGAGCAAGACCGATCGTGACCTGTTTGCCGCTAACCCGGAGCGATATTCTCCCGCCTACAATGGCTTTTGTGCCAACGCGCTGAGCCTCGGAGAGGGTCTGATCAACACTGACGGCAGCCATTGGCAAATTTTCGATAATCGACTCTATACATTCTACGCAGCCCGGGGGCGCCAACGCTGGCTGGCCGGTGACTTCGAGGAATACAGATTGATAGCAGATAAGGCCTGGAAAGGCCTGGTCGGCGAGTAGCTAACACCCTGTCCGTGCATCGACCCTAGTGGTCGAACAACTAACGACAGGCCCAGGCATCTATTATCTCGGTAAAGTCCTCAGGCTGGCCCTGGCAAATAATAGTTCCAGGTTTTTCCAGATCAAGCCAGTGGTGCGCCCTTTTGATCCAGATATGAGCAACCGGATCTAGTTGTAAAATACTATCCAGCGATCCCGCCTTCACACTGATCGAGTCAGTTGGGTCATCGCTTGCGTGGTAAATTCGCGTCCCACATTCCGGGCAGAAGGTACAGTGTTTGGCACTACCGTCATCGGCAGTTGTCGACCAAAATTTGAGTTTGCCCGCTGTTAATTCGAAGTCATCGACTGCCACAAGCATCGACATGCCAAAAGCGCTCGCCGATTGCGCCTGGCATGCCCGACAATGGCAGGCATATAATGTCAACGGCTCACCATTAATCTGGTAACGAATATTTCCACATTGGCATTGGCCAGTGAGAATTGATTTTGGATCGGTCACTGTAATGATCTCCCGCTCGAATATTGATAAATTTGATCTTCACTCCTTGGGTTGCCCGCCATTTCTACGCAAGTGCAGATGTTGATTGAAATCGCAATTTATACCGTGAACTCAGATTTCTGCAAGGCCTCCTGGACATGGCATGCTGTCTCACTGGATAGACTCACCAGAGTGCCTATACTTGTAAACAGCAGAAATAATTGCAACCATAGTCGATCAGGGCTCGACAAGGGTTAACTTTCAACTTTGTATTTTAAAATTTCTACTATTTGGGGTATCTACCTTGCCACAAGTACACTCATTATTTGTTGCGCTTAAAACCGAACTGAAAGCCCGGGGGTTGACTTACCTGGGTGTTGCCAATCACATCGGACTGACCGAAGCCTCGGTAAAGCGTATGTTTTCACAGGAAGACATTTCCCTCAAGCGTCTGGATAGTATTTGCCAGATGCTGGAAATAGATCTGTCGCAACTGACTCGCACTAACGACACTGATACCCGGGCCCTAAAAGTTTTAACCGAGGCCCAGGAGCTGGAAATTGTCTCTGATGAACGCCAGCTTGCGGTCTCGTTTCTGGTTCTGAATGGCTGGACATCCGATGAATTACTTAAATACTTTGATTTTAGCGAACCAGAACTAATCCAGAGGCTGGCCAAACTGGATAAATTAAAGCTAATTGAATTATTGCCAAGAAACCGTATCAAGTTGCGAGTGGCACCAAATTTTACCTGGCAAAAAAACGGCCCCATTCAGAAATTTTTCGTGGCTTACTTCGAGAGCCCCTTCATGGCGAACCAGTTTGACGGGGAACATGATTATCTGCGTTTTCTGTCGGGCATGTATTCGCCGTTAACCTGCTCTACCATACTCAAGAAATTAACCGATCTGGCCGCAGAAATTGATCAGATGAATCAGCAGGACAGGGATCTGCCGCTCGAAGAACGCGTACCTTTTGGTGTGCTACTGGCGATTCGACCATGGCATGCAGAGTTCTTCGAGAAAATGCGCAGACAATGACCGGGGAAGGCCGGATTAGTTAAATTTTTTACTGAAAATCAACCCGTTAATCACCGTCGGAAGAAACTATGGCTGACCCAATTCCCCGTGGATCAGAGGCCGCGTCGAGCTTCCTGGTCTCATGGTCGACAATAATGGTTTGCATATTACCGTAGCGATGGGGCATTTGTTTCAATTCATGGCCAAGACCCAGCAGTGAATTTTGCGTTGCCTGATCGAAAGCACCGTCTTCAAAAGATATTTGATCTGGAAAATATTGATGGTGAAACCTCGGAAGCGAGACAATTTCTCTAGCACTAGCGCCGTGCAGGAATTCGAGTATACCCAGCAATTGCATGGTGATGATTCGACTACCACCGGGGGTACCCGATATCAGACTTTTATCGGCTTTGTGCACGAATGCCGGGGTCATGCTGGAGAGCATACGCTTCCCTGGCTGAATGGCATTCGCGCTGCTACCGAGCAGGCCGTAGGCATTTGGCTCACCGGGTTTGGCGGAAAAATCATCCATCTCATCATTAAGCAATACCCCCGTGCCCCCGGCAACCAGACCTGAACCAAACGGATAATTGACCGACAGTGTTGCAGAAACCATATTACCCTGCTGATCAATAATGGAAAAGTGGGTGGTGTCATTGCCGCTCGCCTCCTCGCCGATTGTACCAATATCGGCACTCCGGCTAGCTCGCAAAACCGATATAGCCTTCGCCAGTTGTTGCGCGTAAGCCTCGCTGGTTAAATGTTTTACTGGCACCTCAACATAGTCCGGGTCACCGAGATAGGCGGCACGATCACGGTAGGCCCGGCGCATTGCCTCAACAAGCAGGTGAATACGTTGGCTGTGGCCCGCCTGATCGTAGCCCAGAATTTCGAGCATATTGAATATGCTGGCTAATACCACACCACCGGATGACGGTAAGCTCGCGGTGACGAAACGCGCCGAACCAAATTCAAATCGTACCGGATCGCGCTCCACTACCTGGTATTGATTCAAATCCTGCAATGACCAGACGCCACCGTTTGCCTGCACACTGGCGACCAGTTTCTGTGCCACTTCACCCTGATAAAAACCATCGGCTCCCTCAGCACTCATTTTGCGAAGGGTGCGCGCCAGATCCGGCTGTTTTAGCAGGCTATCGAGCTCGGGAATTTCTCCATCACGCAGCAAAGATTGCCGCGTAGATTGAAACCGCTGCAACACCGGCAGGCGAAATTTTGCCAGGCGTCGATAGGTGTCATCGATTTGAAAACCATGTTCAGCGTACTCAATAGCGTTGGACAGAGAATGTTTCAATGGCAGCAGGCCGTAATTCTTTTGCAAATAATCGAGTGCGGCCGGAATTCCCGGGATACCGGCCGAGGTGGCGCCATTCATCGAACGGTCGTGATCCACCTCGCCATTCGCATCGAGGTAAAAATCACGCGTTGCCTTCAACGGCGCGCGTTCTCGCGCATCGAGCATCATCTGTCGATTTTGTTTTTGCTGGTGCAGTAAATAAAAGCCACCGCCGCCAATACCCGACGAATAGGGTTCCACCACCGCCAGTGTACTGGTTACCGCTATCGCTGCATCAAATGCATTGCCACCATTAGCGAGAATTTCCATACCCGCCTTTGTCGCCAGCGGATGTGCCGATGCGACCGCAAATTCAGCCGCGTTTAGCCCACCTGACAACTGCATCAGGCACACAAAAACACCGATACTACGAAACCTCATCGAGGGGTTGTCAATCATTTATATAACTTCAATCTGTGCCGGTGAGGAGACGATACTTGACCAATAATTCAGCCTCGGTCTCGGGGCGAGCCGGGTTGAACGGGATACAGTCGACAGGACATACTTCTACACACTGCGAGGTTTCAAAATGGCCGACACATTCGGTGCACAAATCGGGGTTGATTTCATAATATTCTTCACCCGGAAATATAGCGTCATTGGGACATTCGGGTTCGCAAACATCACAATTAATACATTCGTCTGTGATCATTAACGCCATGCTTAATCGACTATCGATACCTGATTCTAAATTGAGTTGCCGGTCACTTTGTCAGTTTTAGTTTTTCAGTCAGCCTGCGCAGAACATCGGGGTGTAAAAACTCGGATACATCCCCCTGCAGGCGCGCAATTTCACGCACCAAACTCGACGATACGAAGGCATATCGTTGGGCAGCGGTTAGAAACACGGTTTCTATTTCAGGGGCAAGCGACCGATTCATACCGGTCAGTTGCACCTCGTATTCAAAATCTGAAATCGCGCGTAGTCCACGAATGATGACTCCAGCGTCGCAATCTCGCGCAAAATCGATCAGCAGACCCGAAAAAGGCTTGATCGAAATCCTCGGGTTATCGTCGAACACGTCTTTCAACATATCGGTACGTTCATCGATATCGAAGAAAGGCTGTTTGCTGAGGCTGTCGGCAACACCAATTACGACCTCATCAAACATCTTTAGGGCGCGTTCACAAATGTCAATATGTCCCCGGGTTACAGGATCGAAGGTTCCGGGATAAATCGCGATTTTCGTCATCCAGATTCTCGCCTGGCTCGACAGCACTGAGCCCGCCAATGATAAGTATCGTGTCAGTTTAGCCGCTTAGACGCCATTCGGCTATAGCATAATTGACGCGCCCGGCCTTTTTCCGTTTCAACCAGAACAGGCCAGTATGCGCCAGCTCAAACTGCTCGCCCAGTGGCCATTCGAAGTAGATTTTGGCACCATCGACCAGCCTCCGATGCCTAATCAGACCCGCCAGCACCTGCTGGCGAAGCGGCGCTAACGCGTAAGGGGGATCGATAAATACCAGGTCATATTGACCCTTTATATCTACGATCAAATCAATCGCGTCCCCCGCCAGTAATGTAACCTGGTCAGCCTGTAAATGTTTTACCTGCGTCTCGAGATTACTCCAGGCCAGCGGGTTCTTCTCGATCATGGTCAGGTGTTTCGCTTCCCGCGACAGCGCTTCAAATCCGAGTGCGCCGCTACCAGCAAAGCAGTCCAGAACCCTGGCCCCGGGACAATCCATCATCAGCCAGTTAAACAGGGTCTCACGAATACGATCAGGCGTTGGTCTCAGCCCGTCAATCTCTGGCACGGCCAGTTTTCTGCCCCGCCAACGTCCACCAATTATGCGCAGCTGTTGCATTGTTTAAAATATTCGAACATGGATGGCCAGTATGGGAATCAGTTCGCACAGAATCAATCGCTTTCTGTTAGCATATTGTGCCTGATTTCACGATCCTCGGAAAAGCAATGTTTGGCTTCAAATCAGATCAGAAAACCGATGACGTCAGCGTGCAGGAATCATCGGGAATTTTCTCATCCCTGAAAAAAAGACTTTCCAAAACCCGCGCCAGCCTGTCTGCCGGGATCGGCGATATCCTACTCGGGAAAAAACAGATCGACGACGACCTGCTCGAAAAACTCGAAGACCAGTTGATGATGGCTGACGTCGGCATCGAGGCAACGCAGAAATTAACGCAAACGATTACCCAGGCGGCCACCCGTAATTCGCTCCAAAACAGCGAGAGTCTGCTACCGGTGTTAAAACAAAGCATGGTGGATATACTTTCACCAGTCGCCTCACCACTATCGATAGATGGGCAGCACAAACCGTTTGTAATCCTGATGGTTGGGGTGAATGGCGCCGGTAAAACCACGACCGTGGGCAAGCTCGCCCAACAATTTCAAAAACGGGGGCTTCGCGTCATGCTGGCAGCCGGTGACACATTTCGTGCCGCCGCAGTGGAACAGTTACAAATTTGGGGGCAGCGACTCGACATACCGGTAATCAGTCAGGGTCAGGGCGCCGACGCCGCCTCGGTAATTTTCGATGCACTCAAGTCGGCTCAGGCACGCAATATCGATATCCTGATCGCAGACACTGCCGGTCGATTGCACACGCAGAACAATCTGATGGATGAGCTCGCAAAAATAAAACGCGTGATGGGCAAAATTGATCCGAGCGCGCCCCATGAAACCATGCTTGTGCTCGATGCCGGCACCGGTCAAAATGCCCTGTCTCAGGCGAGCAATTTCAAACAGGCTATTGGCGTCACAGGTATCACCCTGACCAAACTCGACGGTACCGCCAAAGGCGGCATGATTTTCAGTGTCTCAGAGAATCTTCAGTTACCGATACGCTATATTGGTATCGGTGAATCAGTTGACGACTTACGTGAGTTTGACAGTAATGAATTTGTAGATGCGTTAATGTCAGAATTAGACGCCACACAAAGCTAACACTCCCATGATCCAATTCAACAATGTCAGCAAACGGTTTGAGGGTGGATACGACGCGCTTAGTAATGTGTCGATGCACCTGGGAGTGGGCGAAATGGCCTTTCTAACCGGGCCTTCAGGCGCCGGTAAAAGTACACTGCTTAAAATTATTTCCCTGATTGAAAAACCAACCAGGGGTCAGGCTCTATTGAACAGGATCAACCTGAATACAATTTCCAAACAGCGCATACCCTATATCCGTCGCAATATCGGCATTACCTTCCAGGATCATCAACTGCTGTTTGATCGCCCCGTGTTCGATAATGTAGCGATACCCCTGATCATCCAGGGATATCGGCATCAGGAAATAGCGAAGAGGACGCGAGCTGCTCTCGATAAGGTAGGCCTGTTAAAAAAAGAAAAATCGATGCCTATTGCGTTATCTGGCGGTGAACAACAACGTGTCGGAATAGCTCGCGCAGTGGTTCACAAACCGATGTTATTGCTCGCCGATGAACCTACTGGCAACCTCGATCCCGTGCTTTCACGCGAGATAATGCAAATTTTTGTAGATTTTCACCAGGTAGGCGTATCGGTTCTGGTTGCCAGCCACGACCTGGTTTTAATTGATGAGCTGCAAAAACCGGTACTCACTCTCAACGCTGGAAAATTGATCCATAACGACCTCGATAAAAGCGCAGCCGATACCATTCACTCTGCCGGACTGGGACCCCGGATATCGAACTATTCTGACGCGAGGGACTGGTAAGAAATGGCTAATAATATCCGCCGTGACAAGCCAGCTACGCTTAATAAGTTGGGTGCTTATTTTCTGCACCATATGCAGTCTTTAGTATTCAGCCTCGGAAAAATTTACCAGACCCCAACGACGACAATTATGACAGTGGCTGTTATCGGTATTACTTTATCCTTGCCGGGCGGATTTTATTTATTTATAAAGAATATTGACGCGGTGTCGGGCGATTTTCGCTCCAGCAGCCAAATCGTCCTTTACCTGGATATTGAACTGGATGAGAAAAAAGCCAGGGCCCTGGAAGGCCAGGTCGCTGATATGCCAGATGTCGCGAAAACCGAGTTTGTTTCGAAACAAAAATCCCTGGAGAAATTCAGGCAAACCTCTGGTTTTGGTAAGAGCATCGATACCTTATCAAGCAATCCTTTACCCCATACTATTATCGTGGAGCCGGCCAGCAGTGCCGATACCTTCGCGGTAAAGAACCTGTTAAATTTGCTTCAGACCCTACCCGGCGTTGAGATCGCCAAACTCGATACTGAATGGCTGGAAAGGCTTTACACGATACTCGAAATCGCGAAACGATCGGTCGCCATTATCACCGTTTTATTCGGCTTTGCGGTATTGTTAATCATCGGTAACACGATCAGACTGGATATTCAGAATCGGTATCAGGAAATAATCGTAACCAAGTTAATCGGTGCAACCAATGCCTTTATCCGCCGGCCATTTCTCTACGGCGGCCTCTGGTACGGCCTGCTAGGCGGGCTGATTTCCTGGCTCATCGTTGAGATCGGGTATCTGGCTATCTCGGGTCCTCTGGAACGGCTAAATTTGCTATATCAGGCCGACCTGGTGCTTATTACATTTACTTTTCAAGACTTTATCATCCTGATAAGTTCTAGTACCCTGCTCGGATTAACTGGCTCCTGGATTGCGGTGGCCAGGCATCTCAATCATATTGAACCAACCTGAGACATGCTTAATAAACGTCGACTGTTGTTGATAGACTCGTCTAATTCGGTGCGATCCATTTTGTATAATGAAATTGCTAAACAGATGCCCAGCCTCGATATTATTGCCTGCGCGACCGCAAAAGAGGCACTGACCGCGATCAAACGTTTCGAATTCGAAATCATCACCACCAGTATTGAGCTATCCGATATGGATGGCTATAAACTCATCGAACAGGTTCGAAAATCCGTCAAAAATAGGGATACTGCCATCTTTGTCGTCTCCGGCGACACTGATACTCGCATCGTCGGTGAGGATATGGATGATACCAACGCGGTGACGGCCTATATTGACAAGGCTGAAGGCCATGAGGCACTGGTCAACTTCATTCTCAATTTCCTCGGCGAGGATACGATCGTTCCAATCAAGGTCTTATATGTTGACAAGAGTGCTACCTCTACCGCGATTACGACTTCGATAATGGAACAGAATGACGTTACATACATCCATTTCAAAGAGGCTGAAGATGCGTTGGACTTCCTCAGGCAGGACTTCGCTGAAAACCACAGATGTACGGTCGATATGTTGATTGCCGATTTGATGCTGTCGAATCAGATGAACGGAATCGACCTGATTCAAAATATACGCAAAGAACTCGAATTCGACTATTTGACACTGCCCGCGCTGCTTTTGACGATAGAACCGGGTGAAGATGAAAGGACTGATTTCACCGGTATTTTTGGTTCCGGCACGAATGATTTTATGACCAAACCGATCAACCCTACAGATCTCCTCAACCGTATCAGGACACTGGTCAACATCAAACGCCAAAATGAAGCCCTGAATCATTAAACCAGCTGCTACAGGGCTTGATTTTTACCGGTTCGGACCTATATTAATATTTGTTAATAAACTGTTTTAAGGCTTGAACTGTTTCACTATTATATGCTCTAATATTTAGCACTCATATAGAAAGAGTGCTAAAACATAACTGAGGTCATTTATGAGCACCGAACTAGTCAATACCGGTAATACATTACCAATACTACTAGGCACATCAAACCTGGAGTCGTACATGCGGGCTGCCAGGAGCATACCTATTCTTACCCTCGAAGAGGAACAGAGATATGCAACCGATTTACAGGAAACCGGCAACATCGCATCAGCTCAAA
>Ga0255047_10000152_pt1 | contig 49715 bp, 45 predicted proteins | sample JV7_2_1_MG_FD_183640 | JGI IMG/M metagenome (GOLD analysis project Ga0255047, IMG submission 183640) | Seawater microbial communities from Jervis Inlet, British Columbia, Canada - JV7_2_1 | ecosystem: Environmental > Aquatic > Marine > Inlet | place: Canada: British Columbia | collected 2016-10-06
TAAAGATATCATCAACGACAATAAAATTACACTTACTCAAACTGGTGTTACAGATAACCCGTGGATTCGTGCGGAGGAAAAGTACAAACCTATGAGCGCACATACTGGGACAGTTACTAAAATGACAGAGTTTGGAGCTTTCGTAGAACTTGAAGAAAGTATAGTTGGCTTAATACATATTAGTAATTTCGGTGATGAAGAACTTAAACGAGGTGATTCTGTTAACATCAGGGTAAGAAGTATATCTCCACTAGAACAAAGAATTAGCTTAGCATTAACAAACTAAGTTATTCATTTTATCTGGGCCGCGATATATAAAGAAACAGCGGCTTAATGCACTCAGACGAATATCTTAACGCAATACACTCTTCTAAGGTTGGCTTTGAATTTGAATTCTTTTCAAATTCAGATATAGGCAAAACCAAGGAAGGGTTAACGCGTGCTCTTAATAAACGAATACAGATAGAGGAAAAAGCACACAGTGACTTCACTCCATCTGAAACTGTTTATAAGCTTGAACCTGACAATTCTGGAGGTTCAGGTATGATTGAATTAGTTACGGGTCCTATGAAGTATCCTGAAGCTAAAATTATCTTAGCAAAGACACTTAAATGGATAAAGGAAAACGGCCATACAACTGACCGCTGTTCTATCCATGTTAATTTAGCATTTGATCTTAGTATAATGGGGCCAGAGTTTGACATGAAGATGTTAGACATTGGGAAATTTGTATTAAGCTTCGATGAAGATGCGGTGTACGATCTGTTCCCTGGGCGTAGAGATTCTGTTTACGCTAAAACTATAAAATTCGTAATGCCTCTAAATGGCATGGTTCATAATTCCCCAGACAAAGTAAACTGGAAGAATTATCAATTTGTAAACAGCAAATACTATGGAGTAAACTTTACTAAGGTACCTAAGGGTTATATTGAGTTTAGATATCTTGGTGGAAAGGACTATGAGAAAAACTATCCGAGGATTCTTAAAATGATGGATCATTTTATTGCTGCTCTCTACTATACACTTAGTGACCCTACATACAGTGAAGATGAAAAGAAAGAACTTGATAAACTTCTTAAACTTCATGGCAATGTTATTAAGGCATTCCGTTCTTACGATGATTTTACTAAGCTATATCCTAAGATTAAATTGTCAGTCGATTTAAGAACTGCTAAAGAGATCATTAAGATGTACTATCCAAATATAAGACAACGATTATTCGATCTATTGACTAAAGCTGATATGAAGGAAGGTTTCGTTAATTATGATAGTGACCAGGGGAAAGTACAAGTAAAGAATGCTAAACTCGACAGATGTTTTATGATAAGTGGCATAGATCTTGTAGATTGTGAAATAAGAGGCAATGTAGAAAACTGTGATATTTTTAGTTGTAAAGTTAAAGATTCTTCACTTATAAATTGTAACTTATTTAATATTACTGAAGTTGCAGATAGTAAAATTGAATCTTGCTATATCAGTAGAAACGTAATGTTAAAAAACTGTTATGTTTATGGAGAGAAGACTGTCTTTAGTGGTAAAATGGAAGGTGGAATATTCAGAAAGGGTAGAGTTACTAAACATGGTGGCTTTAAAGATACTGAAGTAATAGAATATGAAAAAATTAAATAAGACATGTCATTAGTAGATTGCAACGACCCAGCATCACAAGCATGTTTGGACCAATTAGTAAAAGAAATAAATGACGAACTTTCAATAGGCTGTCAAATTCCATTTACGGTACCAAAAAGAGCTCTTGTGAGAATGATCAATAGAGCTAAGGATTATTTCTATAAGATGTATGAAGATAGTGTTGAAGAAATGTATCTTGGTTTACCTGGAAGTACCTTTAGAAAGGAAAGCTTTAAGAGGGGTATAGGTACACGAGACGATGAACTAAAATCATCAGATTTAGAAATAACAAGAGGTATAGTGCCTATGCCAGATGGTGTATTTTCAGTCAATAATGTATTTGAAATTGGTGGGTTTCAGGGAGAGGATGGAGGTTTTGGTGGTAACTCATTTAATGGTAACGATACTGATTTTTCACTTGATAAGTTTATGCTAGCAAGTTCATATCAAAATGGTGCAGGTCTTGCATCTGAAAATTTAATGTACTATGTTATCAATAAAAAGTTTGCCGACAACACAAGACAAGCATTACAGGCTCAAATTTCATATACATACAATAGATTAACTCACAAGTTTAGATTTCAAGGTGAACTTCCAAAAAACTCTGTTTGTTTTCAAGTTTATACAAAAGTTCCAGACTGTGCATTATTCAGTGATGAATTATTTATACGATATGTTATAGCTCAAGCTAAGATGCAGCTTGCTAGGATTCAAGGTACATTTACTTATAATTTACCAGGAAGCATTACGATCAACTACGATATGATACAGAGTGAAGGTCAAGAGGAACTTACTGAAATTAAGGAAATACTTAAAGAAGATGATTCACCAGATTATTTTCTCACTGGGTAAGAAATTCTGGTTACTCTATATCATAGAGAATATATACACTAAAGCAATTCTCTATGTTAAATGACATCTACAGCAGGGACCCTGAGGCAACCAACTATAATTCTACACAGTTGGAAGTTAATGATGAACTCTCCGATCTCATTTTAAAGATAGAAAACACTCTTTTTACTAGAAAGACAGAAGTGTTGGGAGATCCAAACTTTGGAGCTAACCTTGACGATTTAATCTTTTCACTTGTACTAAACGAAAGTGCAGTTGAAAATAGCATAATGACTCAAATTTCAAACTACTGTGTTGCTGGAGATGGCAGGTTTAAAGTTAATGCAACAGTACAGTTCTTTTCTACTCCTGAAAGAGATGGTGCATTTATTGACATCTTTATAAATGATCAAAGAGTAATTGGAGCAATATTTTAAAAACATAAAACTGAATGTCATTCTTCACTAAAACAAGAATCAAAGCAACTGAATTATTTCAGGACTCGTTCATATTTCTCCAAGAGAAATACGACCAAGCATCTGAGGTCTTTACCCCAGCTTCACCATTTGGACAGATCCTTACAGTAGTTGCGAATCTTGGTGAAATGATTTTCTATTATATTGAATCAGCAATCACTGAGCTTAACATATACCGAGCTAGGAACATAGAATCGATTTATGGATTAGCTCGGTTAACTGGACACGATCCTACTCGTGGAATTTCGTCAAGAGGTATAATTGGCATTAGACCAAATACTGCAGCAGCCATAGACATCACCGGAAACTATATACAAATTAATAAACTATCCAAGATTCAAATTCAAGAGAGTGGTTTAAATTATTTCCTTAACTTTGATAGTGATTTTATTAGACTTCAAAAGAATACGAGAGAATTTGTAAATGTAGAAATAATACAAGGTGATATTGAATCTCAGACTTTTACTGGGACTGGTGGTGCACTACAAAGCTTTAATGTTACTACTAAAGAACCTACTGATAATGACAATGTAGTTGTGACAGTTGACGGTGAGCGATATGAAATTGTAGAATCTTTGTATGATATGAACAAAGGACAGAAAGCAGCACTTGCTAAAAGTGGTGTAAACGGTGGCTTAAGTGTATTCTTTGGCAATAACCAATTTGGAAATCCACCTGCACTAGGTTCAACAATAAACATAGAATACATCAAGACAAGAGGTGCAGCTGGTAATATCGGTGGCAAAATACTAACGTTTAAATTCTTAGATCTTGGAACTGACCAAAGTGGAAATCAAGTTGACTTAGATAAGTACATATCAATTGACATTGTAAGAAATCCAAATTTTGGAAGTGACACTGAAGATCCAGCTTTTACTAGACTTATTGCACCAAGAGCAAGTAAATCGTTCGTGCTGGCTAATCCAAATAACTACATTTATTATTTAAGCAAATATGATTTCTTTTCATTTATAAACGCATACAATACTAAGAACGACGAATACTTAGATGACGATAATATCATTTACTTATTCTTAATTCCAGACATAAAGAAGAAGCTTACTACGGATGTTGATTATTTTACTGTTCCTGAAAAAGAATTCACTCTTACAGTAGATGAAAAAGAACAAGTGATAGATATTCTAAATGAAAGTGGACGACAGGTAGTTACCGCAGAGGTAAGAATTAAAGATCCTATTATTCAAAGATATTTGTTAAACATTGTAATCAGATATTTTGATGATGTAGACAAAAATGAAATGCGAAATCAGATAAGAAAGAATCTGAATGAATATTTCTTAAATGTAAATAGGAGAGATAGAATACCAAGATCAGACCTAATTTCGATCATCGAGAATGTTGACGGTATTGATAGTGTTAATGTGTTCTTTATATCTGAGGAAAACGAATCAGCCATACGAAATGGTTTTTATTTTGTACCTGTCTATGGGACTGATCCTGTCACGGATCAAAGGGTACTTATTGAAAATAAGAAAATTGTTTTAGCTGAAGGTCAAGATCCACAGCTTGGGCTAGATGAATTTGGTGATATTGTTATAGATTCTGATGATCTTGCAATTATAAGAGGTGGATGGGAAGATAGGAATGGAAATTACTACGATGATGTTCCTACTGACAATAGCTTAGGTTCACTTAACATATTCTTTAAAGAATCTATCGCTAACAACTTATACAATAAGACTCAACAAGCAAAGTTTGAAAGTCTTAAGAGAACACCTGGAACTACGATAGCAACGGGAAGAGGAAGTAAAGCGATTAAAAAATTAAAAGCATAAATGCCAAAAGCAGTAGAAAAACGAGAAGGATTTCCAAGTCCATTTAGGGCAACTTATGAACAGGATTGGGAGCTTAAGAATCTTGGGTATGACTATGGTTCTAATCTTATGAAGAGAACATTCTCTACTTATATGTTTAAGAATCCGAATCTATCTGAATTTTTAACGAATCACTTACAGCCTATTATGGTTGCTTATATTAATGCGGTAAAATACATACGAGTATATTACAACTTTGCAGTGCCTAAGTATTACGACAAAATTAATTAACTGAGTGGAGAACTGGAGATACTTACATTTCTTTGATAAGAATGGAAAGAACTACAATTTTGATTACGATAGTACTCAAGATATGTGGAGTGGTACTATATACTTACCTCAGGTCTCTGTTGATTTATTTGAAGTAGGACAGATATTCATCCTTGAAGAATTTATCAACAGTGCTACGAGCACACGTGAATTTGGATATCCTCATTCTCAAGATGGAACTACAAGTACACCTGGAACCGGTGGATGTGGGTGGCAGGCAGAATGGCAAGAATCAACTCCGAGTGAGATATTTCTATTTACTTTTAATAGAGACTATGTTAGTGGAATACAATCTGCGCTTGTAAGAGAGCCTGATGGTCCACCAATAGAAATTTATGATGAGATTGAATACTTATTAGATTCGGGTGGAAGTGATACTGTTTCTACAGATGGTTTAGTTACGACTGATTTTATTACATCTACTGCCTTACAAGTCGATTTTACAATTAACTCAAAAGTAGAAAATACATATAAGCGAACACTTCTTATAAGAGATCTTTGTACAAATACACTCGTTGGTAAATTTGAAGTTGTAGGTGAGACAATAGCAGAGGACGAAAGATTTAGAACACTTACGCAGAACTTAGGCTATAGCGTAATAAGCAACGACAGTTCAGTATTTAGAGATACCGATGTAAATGAAATTTTACCAGATTGGGTTGAAGTAAATCTGAAGCGTAAGGAGATCATCCTAGAAGGACAAAACATATATCCATTCATCGGTTCATATAAAGGTCTTGTGAATGCTATCAAATTCTTTGGATACGATAATTTACAAATCAAAGAGTTTTGGAAGAACGTAGATAAGAACAGTGCTAATTTTGGTAAGTACCTGCAGAGTAATCCTATAGCTGCATTTGATCCAACTATTGTCAATTGGAACGATGAGAAAATAACACTTCCAAATAAGAAGTACAGAAAGACAAGTATGTTTAGTTTGATTTATCGTATTAATCAAATTAAAGAGGATGAATACGGAATTGATGATTTGCCTGTAACTGAGGAGACTTCAGATTTTACTATAGAAGAAGTACTGATAAAACTATTTGGACTAAAGCGTAAGCTTGAAAATGAATTTCTTCCACTTAATGCTCATATTAAAGACATTGTTGGTGAAGCAGATTTCTTTGGACTAAATCAAGTTACAAATACTATAAGTAGAAACGACAAGAATAATGTCAACGTTGGTATAAATGCTTGCTTTAAATCTATCCCAGGAGAATGTACATATCTTCAGGATTTAAGAGACTTGATGTATCTTATTAAACCATGTGCACAGGTTGGATTTAGTATTGTCGGAAATTCATACATATGTCCACTTCCAGGATTTCCAGATCAAAATCTTGTACTAGGACCATATAGTAGTGGAGAGACAATACCACTTCCACCAATTGGCCCAGATCCTAATGGCGTATTAGGAGAACCTACCGATGGAGACAACTATAGATTAAGCGATATTTCTAATTTTTACTTAGGATACTTTAGTAATTATGCACCTGATATTAATACGTTAGAGCATATTCCTGGAAGATCTTCTAATAGACTTCCCGACCAACCTAACATTCCAGTTGGAGCACCGGTAGTACTAGAAAACTGTAGCTTTGGTAACTTAACTTGGAACGATATTAATTCTAATTGGAATGATGTAAGTGGTGGTGGTGTTTATTACAATATTGACTTTGAACCAGTAGACCCATTAGAAGGTGATGTGTTTACATTAATAGACCCAGTTACTAATACTGGTGCAACTTATACAGCACTTCCGGGTGATACTGCGACTGATGTGCGTAATGCTATCTACACTCAAGTGCAAGCATTAAGAACTTCATTAGTAGACCCTTGGTACATTTGGGATATTTCCACAGAAACTACTCCGTCTGGTCCAACTGTAAGATTTTTTGGGGAAACACCTAACAGATTAGTTGCAAACGTAGCACATAACTTTCCGTATAGCAACTCTCAGTTTAGAGAAGAAGTCTTAGTAGGACCTAACTTATTTACTTGGGATAGTATACTTCAAGGAAACTTCCAGGAAATAGAATGGACAGTTTGGAAAGACGAAGATGAGACGCCTGCTTTCTATTACACCTTAAGAGGACCTTTAGTAGATCTTAACCAGCTTCCAATTATTCTTCCATATTACGGAAACTATAATGTAGAAATTAAGCTCTTCGATCTTTATAACAACATTTCATCTAATGTACAGTTAGACTATATCTGTGTTGAGCCAAAGGAAGTTGAATATAGTGGGTGGTACCAATCAAGAAAGTTAGAATATACATGGTCGGAAGAAGGTGAATATATTTGGAATGACTACGGTGCGTTTTGGGATCTTCCGATAGAGCCATCTACAACCTGGGAAGAAGAAACGCCGAGCTTATACGAATCTTTAGATATAGTAAATGCTATACTTAATAATTTTGGAGTTGGCGTTACTCCTAACTTTACACTTATGAATTTTCAAAATAACGGCCAAGAGAGTTTCTCAGGACCGTATTTTTGGGATAACTTAGATACTGGGGGCTGGAATGATACTTATCATTTATGGTGGGATTTGACATGTTTAACTGGAGATACTCCAGCTTACTTTCAATTTAGACAAGTTTATCCAAATACCTATTTGAAGATTATTGACTCTGCTGGAAATGAAGGAACTCATTTCTTTGGATTAGATCCACTTACTTTAAGAGAAGCCACAAATCAACTTAACTTAAGTACAGATCCTATCATCCATAAGTACATATACAACTTGGTCTTAGATGCTACAGAACAGCAACTATTTGTACAAGCAGTTGCACGGTATACTGGAAGTTACGGTGACTTCAGATATGTTGATGTTGTTGATGTAGATGGAAATACGATTTGTGCAAGTCCTGATGTAACTGGTGCAACTGGGTCAACTGGGTCAACTGGGTCAACTGGCACTGGATGTGAAAGTTTAATTTTTGCAAGTGGTCAACACAAAAGCTGCAACCCTACCTGGAATACTGCAAAGTTTATTAATGATGGAAAGGTTCTTCCAAGAATGACATGGACTATGTTTGTTTACGACAAATGCCAAATTGCTGGCAAAGATAAAGCTAAGTGGAAGATCGTGAATACTACTGATCCAAATTCTTCTGATATATACTTTGATAGTAAATACTTAACCTATCTGTTTAAAGACCGTGGGAAGTACGAAATCACATTAGAGTTAGAAGATTCAAATGGAAATAAATATACAAAGTCAAGAAATATTCTTGTCATAGAATAATAAAAAGAAAAGATAAAGAATGATTTCAGTAACAGAAATACTCGGCACAGACTCTCTATCAGGATCAAGGTTGGTCATTAATGACAATTTTAGCATCTTGGCTAGTGAAATTAATAGCATTGAAACTTACTTCAATCCAACTGCAGGAACAATAACAAATCTTAACGATGTAAGGACAGAGTCTTTACGAGTTGGGTTAAGCACTGTTCTTCTTGATATTAATGCTGCAACGTTTGATATTCTTACAAACGTAAGAGTAAGCAATGGTGATATTACTTTAAGTGGTGGTGGATTAGTTAGAAATGATATTGATCCAAACGTACTCAATGATACTTTTGCTGGTCCACTGCCAGCAACTTATGATATTGGAACAAGTACAGCTGTTCCACCATATACTACAGAAAGAGTTGGTAATTTCGATACGGTTAATACTTTAACATTGCAACTGAATGAAGGTGCTATCGGTCAAGAATTATTCTTTATCTACACTGATGCAACTACAGGTGACATTGATATAACTGGAGTAGGTGGAATTTTAATTCTTCCTCCGACTAATACGATTGTTAGACTTAACGATCAAGGTCAGACTGCTCACTTTATGTGTATTGACGATGGAACTGGAAACGGACAATGGTACCTAGTAGGTGGAACAAATTATACATTAGCATAAAAAATAACGCAATGAAACATATATTAGAATTTAACGAGTTTAAAGGTAATCTTCTTAATGAAGCCACAAGTATTTCTACTTGGAAAGACGCTGAAATTATTGATTTGTTTAGACAGCTTACAGACAAGAAATCAAACATATATAAAAGATTTGAGAAAGAGTTCAATAAAAGAAATTTAGATCAAGCACTTCTAGTAAAGGAAGATCTTAACGAAGCTCAGAAATATGATATCGAAGCAGCATTAAGAAAAATTCGTGAATTTAATAGGGGCAATTATAAACAATTTAAGTCTGGCGATATTGAAGAACTTTCTGCGGATATCCTAAAGGACCTAGGATTAAAGGTAACCGGTGGTAATGTTGATGAGGTTGCATACCACATTGGCGCCTCAATGGTTGGCAAAGATAAAATACCAGAAGACAGAGATTTAGTAAAAGAAATATACGCAATCGTAGCATAAAGAAATGGGAGAAAATGCTAAAGATGCAAAGACATTGAAGAAAATTGAATCTCTATTCAACTAAAAGATAGATTAGATAAATGGCAACGACTCCGCTAATAAGAACACCTCAAGCAGACGGTGGTACATTTTATACCTTCTCATCTGCTGCACGTGATCTTTCAAGAACTCTTAGCAATGAGAATTTAAGACTTGTGTTCTCTAAATTCGTTTGTCTTAATCTTCCAGATTTAGACAGACTGGATCCCAATAGCTTTAGTAGCAGACAGAACTATATGCAGTTTAATACTATCGACGGTAATATATTTGATGGTGGGCTAAAGGCAGATCCTAATGTTAACTTCACTGAAAGTTTACAAAACTATGCACTTAACTTAGAAGAAATAATTATAAGCGATAGTGATTACGACAATACGACTAATCATTCTGTTGCTGAAAGAGTATTTTTTAAGTGGTTAAAAGAAACTGGTGCAATACGATTTAGATCTGCTACAAATTTAGAGCAATCTGGAACTGTTACTGATCCTCTTTTTGTAGAAGAAGATGAAAGAACCTCAGGCAATGTACAATATCAAAGAGTAATTAAGTATATTGGAGATATTGATATTGTTAACAATGTAGATCGAGCAGGTGAAGCATACACTGAACTTTATATAAATGTACCTACAGAAGTAGGAAACACTCCAACTATATTATTTCAAGCTTTAGAAGATTCAAACTATCAGCCTGGACTAAAACTTCAAGGTGACGATGAATTCATACTTGGACGGAACGCTTCTAGCATTCACCCCCAAGGATTAAGTATAGATGCATTTTATGATTATGATAGTGCATTGCTAGGAACTGGGCCAGCTGGCTATACAGATCCTAATGCAAATTGGATGAACGAATCGACACCTCCAAGTACAACTGATTCTTATTTCACTGAACCTACTTCATTTATAGATCCTACGAACGTAGATATTCGTAAATACCCAGCAGATTATGGAAATCCAGCTGGATTTAGTAGTCCAGTAGCTTACAGAAGAAGTAGACTTGACGGTATTTCAGTTGACTTCAATCCTAATGATTATCAACAAATCACAGAGAATCCAGAAATTAGTACTATTGCTCAATTTAACGGAACAGATCTTTCTGGTACATTTGAATTTAACTCAGTATTAGTTTACTACGATGTTGTAGATTCAAGTGATTCTTCAAAGACAGCAACGAACTTATACGGAATTTTACTTTTAGATAACGTAACACCTACTACTGACGGTGGTTACTTCCAAAGATATCCGAAGTTTAAGCCAAATAAAATAACAGGACAGAACGGCAACTCTTATGGGTTTAAGATGAACCTAAGGTTTGATGCTTCACCTGGAAGTAACGGAATTGATACTATTGTCAATGATTACAATACCTTTTCTATGGGACTGTTTTCAGATGCAACTGCTCAGCTTCAAGAATCTGCTAAGATATTCCAAAGACAGCAGCTTGAAATTTCTGAATTAGAACAGAGAGTTCAGGGACTTGAAAACCAAGTAAGTGCGGTTAGTGAAAGTGCATTTTTACAAAGTCAGATTGATAATCTCCAAGTACAATTAAATCAAGCTAACCTTGCTTTTGCAGATGGTGCAACTTTACTTGATCTTATTGCTAAAAACGCAGACGAGATTCAAGATCTTGCAAATGGAGAAGTTTCAATTAACTTGCAGTATAATACTGATGTGCTAAGACAAGGTCCTGGCATTATAGTAGACAAGACAGTTCCTAATCAAGTAACACTTTCATTAGGCTCTCAAGAATACATTTTAATGTCATCATTCGATCTTAATGATATTGAAATCAATGCAGCTAATCCTCTTAACTTAAATGTTTCTCAACCACAAGCATTTATGGAACTTTTACCGTTCACTAATATGCTAAGACTTGAAACTTTAAATGAAGCAGGCGGTGACTTATTGCTTTATATAGATGATTCTGATATTCAATGGAAAGAAGGTCAGACTGTAAGGTTTGCATTTACGGACGGTGTCAATATGGGAAGTAGAAACATTAGAATTTTTACAGATGCACAAAACCGTATGGGTGGTGGAGCGTATGGGTTCCAAGCAGCTGTAATTAGTAACGCAGAAATATCTTCAAATCCTCTCTTCGAATTAGTTTGTCTTGAGCAAGGAGTACTGAATTTTGCGTACGACATCATCAAGTAATCTTGACGTATTTTAAGAGTTCCTTTTCATACTGATATATAAACCTGTGGTAGTATACCACATTAGATTAAATATATTAGATGGCTGAACAAAATTCTCTTTCAACATTATTACCTGAACTACTTAGGCTCTTCAATAATTCTTTGGAGAGCTTCGAGAAAATCAATCAGGCTATAACATCCAACCGTGATTCTGTCACTGTGGATCTGCAGGGTAGTGACGGAAATATCTCAAAAGTAACTATCCCAAGTTTTGGTTTCTTAAAGAATCAAATCGATACATTACAGAGTAACATTAACGTTATAACAAATGTTGATGGTGCTGGTAGTTCAATAAGATTGGCAGATGGTACATTTAGAAAATTAGTATTGGCTAAATTACCAGCAGAGGCGCAAGATCTTACAGCGTTAAACTCTGTAAATCAATTTGGCTTCAAGTCTAATTGGTTTTTTGAAAGTTTAATTAACCCTCTACTATTCGTAACATTCGATGTGACTGGACAAGTTCCTATTGACACTGAAAGAGCTATCAATAAAAGATATATTTTAGAACTTAATACTCAAAGCAAAAAGAATTTCTTCAATAGCAATTATAAAGGAAGGTCAGATGTAGACTTTGACAAGTTCTTATCTGATTTAGTTGAGCGTAACATTTCTTATGTGTTAGATGAAGCTGTTACTGATTTACCACCAAGGGAAAAGAGGTATAGCGGAAAGTTCAGCGTTACTCGTATATCTGAAACAGATTTTACCGAGGAAGTAAATGGAGTAACTCAAACAACACAGAAAAAGTTATACAAGCTTAACAAGTTACTATATTCAGATGCAGAAGCGAACTTCTCAGATACGATCCAAATTAAAGTTGGAGATAGTCTTGAAGTAGTTTCAAATCCTGTAGATACACGATATACTGTACTTCAGGTTGATAGCAGTTCAAATACTGTTGTGCTTCAACTTGCTGAAGGATCTAAAGCAATTGGTATTGGTGCTGACGTATTAAAGATTGGAAGTAGTCTTAACGATCAGGTAGAAATTGAAACGACAGTTGGATTTGACGAATACTGTATGGTATTCATTAAGCCGATTGACCCAAACTCAAAAATGCCTGCGGTTAACTGGTCTCCAGGTGTAGCTTTCTATACTAACGAGCTTACAACCATTGACCAATTCGGAACTGAACAAACACTTTCAAATTTTTATCAGACTCAGGCGGTTGACTTTGGTAGATTCTTATTATCATTTGCACAAGATAAACTACCAACTTCAAAAGAAGGTGTTACTCCAAATGCCCCTACATTAGTTGCTGGTGATTTTAGTGTTAAGAACATCAATAAGCAAGTAACAGATTCAGATGCAATAGTTCAACTCCAAGATCTTAATAACCAAAAGACTTCATTAGAATCTAAGCTAAAAGAACTTGACACTGCAATTAAGCAAAAGCGAACTCGCATTCAAACTACGAACTATGCAACTGAAGTTGAGCGTGATGCTGATAAGAATGAATTACAAGGATTAATAACCGATAGGTCTACTCAAGCTGAGCTATATGCTTCGGTCGTAAAAGAAATTGCAGCTAAGGCTTCAGATAACTCTGTCTCAAGTGTAACACCTAAATATAGAGTGAGAGGTTTCTTCCCAATGCCGGAAGAAAAATCTACACCTTCAACAGGAGTTCAAGACTTAGTTAAATTTAAGACACGATTCAGATATCTTTCACAAGATGGTGCAGCTAATCCTGTAGATCAATTTTCATTCGGAGATGGCGTTGGCCAATCACAAGCAGCATTTTCTAACTGGGAAGTTATTGAAAGTGTAATAAGACCACGAGTTAAAAATAACTTGACTGGCCAGTACGAATGGGCAACTATAGATAATGAAGATGCAGACGCAGTCAACATTAACCAAGTAAATATCCCAATAAGAAAAGGAGAGATTGTAGAAATGCAAATCTTATCAGTTTCTGAAGCAGGTTGGCCAAGCAATCCATTGGAAAGTGCATGGTCTAATTCTGTTAGAATAACATTCCCGGCAGATTTAAGTTCAGATAGTGCTGTAGAATCAATCGTTTCTCAAAACAGAGAAGATTTAGCAAAAATTGCATTAGAAGAAGATCTTAATGCAAAAGGAATAGATCAACATTTAGCAAGTTCATTTACAGCAAATGAACAATACTTCGGGCATACTGCAGCCGCAATAGCTTCAGGGTTCCTGTCGGAAAATCAAACACCAATTGACTTATTTGCGAAACTTACTCAAATGCAAGGCCAACTTGATACGTTTAATGAAATACTCAGAAGAGCTCAAGGAAAGCTTAAAGTTACTCTTATTGATGATCAAGGAAATGTTATAAACCTAGTTAAAGATACACTTAATAGAGTATTTGCTGGGTATTACTCTCAGGAAGTATCAACACTCGATGATCCAAGAGGAGCTATCGTATCTAAAACATTCTTTATAAGTCTTGAAAATGTAGAGCAAACAACATTGCAACTTATTGCGAGAGTAACTGGCAATAGAGGTAGAATGGTTAAGCAATCTGAAAATCCTGGATTCTCTGTAGCAGAAGGTGGAAATGGAACAGTAACTTTGCCAGGAACATATACTTGGCTTGATAACAGTGCTGCTTCTCAATCTAACTTAAGACCAACTTACTTAACTAACGATGGTGATTATAACCTACAAAGAAAGTATGACTTAACTCCTATATTGCTTATTAACCCAGAAGTACAAAGTGCTTACGGACAAGATAAGTCATTGCCACCATTCCAATCTGCACAAAACAAAAATCAATTTATTTACAGTAGATTTAAAGATGTCTCAAGTGAAGAGGAATTTTACAACTATGTAAATCCAGAAATAGAATACGTTATCAATCTTGATACTGCAGAGAACTTCTACGGAAGAACTGGCTTTTCTACTGTACAGACTGCTGGAGAGTTTGTATGGGGTGGAGGATTTGAAAATGACATCACTCCAACGACAGCGGCAGTATTAGATGATTCTGTTATTGAGGTTCATATAGAACATCCAATTGTTGCAAAATATGAAGCGTTTAAAGCTGAATACGAACAGAAGACTGGTGACGGAATTACACTTGCACCTCCTCCAGCTTATCCATTTAATTGTACAAGCACTGGTAATAGTACTGCTGATGTATTATTTAGACAATCTAAATTCGCACCACTTAAATCTGATGATGTTCGTGGAAAGCAACAGAACATCTACCTAAATGAAAATTTAATAGCGATTTCTCAAATTGCAATTGATCCTACTTTAAATTATCCAAGTTTTGGTAATCCTAATATGGAAACGCCTGATGGTTCTCCACAAGTATTTCAGCCAAGTCCTTCGTTGGCAGCAAACACAAACTTAATTAATGTTGGTGTTGACTATGGACGTAATACCAAAAATAGCTTTGATACATTTGATCAATATCTACTAGGTAAACCATCTTGCGGTTCTTATCTATTCTTATCTACTGAAGACCACGTAAACATTCAAGTTGATGGCGATGCAACAACTTCGTTTAAGCCTGTTCAATTCGGTAGTTCATCTGCGCTTACTGTTCCTTTGGTATTCCAATATAGAATGACAGACTATTTTGGTGATGGTAGTGGTGTACTTGGAGGACTTGGAAATGTTGGTGGTGATACTACTGGAGCAACTACAAACATTACATATGCTAAGAGAGTTGGATTTGATGTTTATCCAAATAACTTAGATGTATTCCAATATGACATTGAAGTATTTTCAAAATATAGACCAGATGGTTTAAATATTGACGTATTTCCAACAGCTACACTTGCACGTGGTCTTAATGACTTAGAACGAGTAGTTAGCACATTGGCACCATCGATAACTGAGACTGCTGTGAATCAGCAAGTAAGAGGAGAGCAAGGATTTACTAGAAGAAGTACCTGATAAATATTAAAAGCACCTCGTAAAATAAAGTAAAGCATGAAACATATTAAAGCATTTGACGAATTTATAAGTGAGTCCTACTATTCATATTTAGGTGGGTCGACTCCGTATGATGATAAAGATATGAGAAAGACAGTAGTTGAGCCAAACCTTGGGAAACGGTACGATTCATATATCATGTTCAAGGACGATGATTACAATAAAATGAAAAGTAAGTTCGCTCCTAATACTGATGGTTGGAAAAAACTATATAGGTCAAGATCAAGTCAAGGTCAAGCTTTCATTTCACCCGACGGTAAAGTAATCAAAGCAGCTATTTTAGATGGTGGTGGGATTGTTGGTGCTATATACATTAAAAAGTAAAACATGAAGGATATCAAATTATTTGAAGAATTCGTCGAAGAATCACAAGACGGATGGGGTTCTGATCCTAAAAAACCTAAGGCTATTGATAAAATAGAGAACCGAATTTATAATGCAAAAGAAAGACTAGATAAGCTTGAATTGCAATGGGAAGCTGCGGTTGAAAAGCATCAAGGCAAATGGCAACCTAAATACAACTTCGGAGATTTATTAGCATAATAAAGCCAAAGTACTCATACATAATTTATTGTCATTGTCTTCTTAGATAAATATAAAAAAGACAACTAAATGGCAGAAAGGCTTTTAGATAAAGCTTCGTTCAGTCTGGTTAGGACAAATCCAAAGCTTACTACTAATATTAAAGTTGTAACGAATGGAGACGATATCTTTTTAGAATCGTTTAGTGCTAACACTGAATTATCTTCATCTACGTTTAAATCGTTTAAGGTAGATGCAGCGTCTACTTATGATAAGGACATTTATCGATTCTATCAGAACGGTAATTTCCCAAAGGCATTGGCTTATGATGTCTATCAACAATTTAGAGATACATCTGTGCTATCTTCGTATAATTCTCAATACGAAATGTTCTATACTTCTGGGACAGAATCTATTAACTCTGAAGTCTATACAGAAAATATGGGAATGGTTGCACCACTATGGCTCAACGAACAAGTTCCAAATTACTTTGTAATATTCAGACTTGACGACCCAGCTTCAGTAAACAACATTGACGCGCTGGAACCAACTGATGGTCAAAATGATGCACAGACTTCTGCTAAGTTTAGTAAGTTTGTACTTGAAAACTGTACAGCTATCAAAACATTCGATCTTACTGGAAATAGTAACATAGGAAAATATATTCGTAATTATAGAGAGCAGAATGATTTTCCAATAGCACCGATTACTGCAACTTGGAGAAGAGATGAACCATTTCTGTGGAACGGCATCTCTTATAAGAATGGTGGATTTACTTCAAGTGGAAATTTTGCTTATGATGATTTAGTAGGAAAAGATTCTACTATCATACAAGATGATTATTTCTTCACTCAAGGATTTCAGAGAAACGGTGTAATACTTGCTAATCTTCTAAATATGCAATTCTTATTTAACGATAAGTACGCACCAGAATATTCTGTAAATCGATACTTTGGCCTATATGTAAATGAAGTAGAAGAAGGATCAATTGAACTTTCAGGTGAAGGATTTTACAAAAGCACAGAACCTGAACAAACGCCTAAGATAAAAACTGTAACAGAAGTTTCAGATGAACTTAATACTGAACTTGTATTATCTAACGATAGAGGTATTATGATTTATGGAAAGGATCCACAGACAATAACTGGATATCCTACGTGGCAACGCGTCAATGAAGTAGAATCTATCTTCTATGTAAAAGATAAGCTTAATGAATTCCACACTATAAAGAAGGGTGGGAGATGGAATGAAGCAAATGATGAAGTTAGATTATTTGATAAAAAGATTGACATATCATTGCTTACGGGTTATAAGAAGCCCGATTCGTTTGCATCTGCTACGATCATAGATCCATTAGCCAAAGCAACATCAAGCTTTAAAGTTCTAGGTGAAGTAACAGCTGGGATAGCAATAACATTCTTTGATAGTGGAGTACAAGTTGGGCAAGTTGCCGCTAATACTACACTTACAAATGGTCCGGGAACATTCAGTGACTCATTTTTTAATCCTACTGGAACCCCACAAGAAATAGCAATCGCTTTAACGAATGCAATCAATAATGGAATACCATCTGACGACAGATACTTTAAAGCAACGTATAATGATGACACAGTATATGTTCAGAGTCTTTTTGGTGGAAGTAGATTTAATAGACTATCGTTTGACATTGATTGGGTAAATTATCCAAACGCTCAATTTGAAACTTACCCAGCTACAAGCGAAGCTACACCGTCAGCATCATTTGTTGGTGGTGGTGATAATAAAGGTGCTCAGCTTAAGGTAAAGAGTGGAGATGAGAGTAGATTTACAATGGGAAACTTTGTAAAGAGTAAAGGTGCATATGCTCAAATTGGAAATTATATACCATACTTAGAAGAACCTATCCTAGATCCTACTGGTAGAACAATTGGTTATCGAGGAGTAAACGATAATGTCGTAATTACTTTAGATGAAGGTAACATAGCTGTGACGAGTGCCGGTCAAGTTGCATTATATTCAGATTTCAGGGTTTCGTACGGTAGATTCTCAATGTTTCAAGTTAGGGATTTGGACTTTGATTTTTATAGCGATCTTTATAGTCAGAACGGTGAACTTCTTTATGAGGAGACTTATTATAATCAAACTATTCCAGGAAGTGAGCCGTTAGAATATATTGGAACTTCTACAAATCCTAACATTAGAGAGTTTTATGATGAAGGCGGGTTTGCTGAACTTATTGGTTTACTAAGAGAGGCACAGCCTGATGTGGAATTTGATTCTATCATAGCATCTGAATACGATAGACTAGAAGAAAACTTTTTAAAGGAACAAGCAGTAGCATCAAGAGTGATTCCTTACATTAATAAGTGGGGTTATTTAAAAGATGGTAAAGATACAAGAAATCATCCATATCGTCTTAATTTAAGTGAAGCATTTGCACAGAATAACTTTGCCCCATCTAAGTATGATCTTGGCCAAAGGCCATTGGGATTCTCTCACGAATGGTATTACTTATCTGAATTTCCACCGTACTTTGGACAGACTGCTATAGAAAATAGTTGGAGTTATTTTGAAAATGCCCCAACAGATTCTATTGAACCTGTGTCTTTCCCAAGTACACCGTACATACCTGGTACATTTCAATCAATAACAAATAATTACTTTGATGAATACTTTATTGCAGACAGGTTTAATGTAGATAATCAAATTACTCTTATTGATAGACAGTTAAGATACAGCAGATTAAGAGGAGGAGACAGCGAAAATTTCGCAGAAGGATTCCTAAGAGGTGTTAGAATAATTGCAAAGCAAAAAGCACTTAGAAGCCAGAAAGCTAATTTTAATGCTAAGAAACTTTCTTATGTAAGAAATGGCAGCTTTAATGATTATAGATTCTCTGTTATGATGGTGCCAAATGAACCAGGAAAGCCTAAGACGCAAGTAAAGTTCATTAAGAATGAGAAGTGGAAAACTATTACAATGCTTGTCTTTTTAACTATAGATGAAGATTGTGTTACTGATGGCCAGCAGTATATAGATCGTACTACATTATATTCACTTAAGGACAAATTCATATATGATCAAAACACGTGTGAAGTATTAGAATCGACAGATGGTTCTTACTCTTATAAAAATGGTTCTATGCAAGGAGCTATAAGATTAGCATCTTCAAGCTCAGGGACAATTGTTGGCCAGGCAGATATAAATGGAAATCCTACTAGATTTACTCAAGATATAACCATTGGACTTAACGGTCAGTATACACCTATACAATTTACGATAGGAGGTGACGTGTACTTAATAAGTGGTATTTCAAATGTTATTAGTGATAGCCAACTAGAAGCAAGTTCTGTTACTATTAATGGTCTTCCGATAACTTTACCGTACTTTAGTTTAGCTAACTCAGTATTAAGGAACGCAACTTATATAACTATAGGCGGTGGGTATGGAGCATATAATTCAATAATGGATAATGTTTCTTTTGCAGATATCTTCAGGGACGTTAATCTTGGTTCTCCAGATGTTGTATACGAAACTATAGACATAGATGGAAATCCAGTAAGAGACGATGATGATACTTTATCTCAAACATTTTCAATTGAGTTAAGAGCTCAAGATGATATAATGAAGTCAGTATATTTAGGTATACTCCCAGATCAAAATAAGCCAACTGTATTTAATCTTATTGATGTTATTGGGTATGATCTAAGTTTGCAAAGAACACCAAGAATTTCACCAATAGGCAGACATTCTGGTTATTATGAACCGATTTCAAAAGATCTTGTGTTTTTCAGAGATCCATACTTAAACATTGACTTTGATAATGTCACAGGACTAACAAATACTTCGACTGGTGGTAGTATACCAGATGAAGATTATAAGCTTAAGGTTCTTGATCTTATGAGATATAAAAATACCCAGTTCTACAGTGCAGACGAAAGTTTTGGGCAGATCAAGAATATGTTTTACCATAAAGTAAACGTTGAAGATTCATCAAGTGTTCTTGAGTTATCTCAGGATAGTGCATTCTTAAGTCTCTATCCTCTTGTTAATGAAGTAGGAATTGATTATAGAGATTTTTACATATTCTCTTCAAATTGGGAGCCTGGATATTTTAGAAAGAGTATTGATAAGACACAAGTCCAAAACATCATTGGCACAAGATCAATGACTGAAAAGAAATCATTCTTTGGAAGTAAGTACTTAAAAGTGCCACAAGAAATTAGCCTTGAAACTTTTACACTTGGCGCATTTAATGAAGCTGCTATAAGAGACTCTTCATTAGTTGATGGAACGTTTATGGTAAGAGAATTAGATGTAAGTATTGAAATGTACTTATTTATTCAGAAGAGATTAATTGCTGAACTTGCACCAAATGTAAAAGCAACGTTCCAAAAGTATGTTAATCCACTTTATGGTTTTGGTAATGAAGAAACTCTTGACGATGATGTAGAAAAATATATCGTTCAAAATTTACTTAAACTATATAAAATCGACAGAATCGAATTATTTGAAAAGGCTGAAAGAGCAGAGGTACCAAATGATTATCAAACTGCTGAGCTTACTGATTTAGAAAAAGTTGAGTCTGGACTTAGTTTAACTGATAGCTTTTCATCTAAGATACTTAATACAAATCAATTCGATACACGCTTAATATATAACAAAAGGTTAGGGTACTCGGAATCATTTGGGTTCAACGTAGTCCTAGTTAAAAAGTAAAGGTAAATGGCTATAACTATTAGAGAGCTGCTTGCGTCTGATACTATTTCAGGTGCAACTGACAAGATTAATTTTAATTTTGATCAACTCCTACTTAACGGTGGTGGGCCAGCTGGACCTCCTGGTATTCAGGGCCCACCTGGACCAATCGGCGGACGAGGTATAAGAGGATCGATTTGGTATGAAGGTACGGGAGATCCAAATACATTTCCACCTACACTTACACCTGAAGATGAAGACAACTATCTAAATTCTGATGACGGTTTTGTTTGGACTTATGTTGAAGCATCATTTACTTGGGTTATAACAGCTGTTAATCTTACTGGACCAATAGGACCTGCTGGAAGCGGTGGCAAATTTGCTGAGTATAATTCTAGTCAAACACCACCATACGGTACTGCAGGAGATACGACGATCTACCCTGAAGAGATGGCAATCAGTGACAACCCGTTCAATCAGTCTGTAAGATCAACTTTGCTTGGTGGATTTCCAGAGCAACCTGGGATGTTAGCAAACCCAGTTCCGGGTGGTACGTCAGTTGTACCACAAAGTATAGCTGAGTCAATAGTTATGCCAAACTTTACGCTATTTCTTCATCAATTTGATGCTAATGGAAAAGCAATTGTTTTTCATGGTGGAGATACTGCGCAGAATTTTGAACAAGGAGTTATAGGTAATCTTGCTAATATTGGTTTAGCTGAGGATGACACTCTAAACATAAGAGTACCAAAGGCACCTACATCGTCATCGACTACACCAGACTTAGATGGATTGCGAGTATTAACGCCAGAGCGTAATCAGCACTTTCAGGCAGGCAAGAGAATATGGCTTCAAGCAGGAAACAGTAATATTCAATACGGACCTGGTGACCTTGCATCAGTATGGATAGAGGCAAAAAGAAATAATGGTGCTATAGCTAAACCTACCATAGAACTAAGAGTAGATGATATAGGTGCAGCTTATGAAGCTGAACTTAGATTAGGTGGTTATTTAACAGCTCCTACATCTTCTAACAACAGTGGCGACTTTTGGGTAGAGGCAGGTCTGATCGACATACTTAGCAATGGCACTACTACAGTGAACTCTGGCTCGGGCATAACTATGAGCGCTACAAGTAATATAGTAGCAACATCAACTTCGGGTGATATAAGACTAAATGCTGCGTTCGGTGAGCTTTATACAACATCACAAACAGTAGATGTCAATAGTACTACCAGTATTGACATAGACGCAGGCACTGATATTAACAATACAGCCGGAAATATTGGTAATTTCACAGCAACTAACAATGTAAACATAGAATCTTTATCTGCAGATGTAAATATAGATTCTGCGATAGATATAAATTTAACTGCAAACGTTGACGTAAATATATTCGGGAGTTCGAATGTTAACATAGAGACTAAAACTGATGATGTTCATATCTTTACTGGTACCGGTAGTGGTGGAGATGTATTAATCGACACTAATAATGTTTCTTCACAGATTAAGCTTGAGACTGATGGTGCTACTTCAAGAATACTACTTCAGACTAATACTGACAATTCACCTGTTTCATTAAGTACACTTGCATTAAGTGATATTACTTTAAACTCAGCTCAAGATATAGCACTTGGTGCTGCTGGGTTAGTGTCTTCATTAAGTTTGCTAAATACTGAAATATACTCTACTTCTAATATACTACTTGATACTGCAACAGTTGGCGGTGGTAACATATCACTATCGGCCGATACTGGTAGTATTTCTGCTATTACACAAAGTGGTTTAATTTATCTTCATTCAGTTACCTCTCCTGCTCTAATTATCGGTAATACTGCTGGTATGACTGCTTCGGGTGGTGATGTAAATATCTCGGCATCAGCAAATGTTAACATTACTGCTGAAACTGGAGTAAATGCAAGTACCGGTGCTACATTTGAACCTAGATTAGAGGTAGATGCATCAATTCATGCTGTTCACTCAGCACAACTTGTTGTAGCGTTAGACGAGAAAATATTCGGTTCAGGTGAATTTGATGAGGCATCACCTGGAAATTGGACTGAAATAAAGATAAATTGGACCCGCGTTGGTAATGTAGTAACTGGGTCCGGATTTGCTTTCGACTACGTCGGCCCTACAGGTTCGTCTATATTCAGTGCACCTATAATAGGACCAAATGGTATCGATAGACTTTACGGTACATGGCTTAAAAATCGTGCTACTGCAGTTGATCCAATACATTGGGGTCAACTTGAAGATCAAGGAGCACCACCAGTAAACTTTGATGTCTTGCCGTTAGAATTAGCAAGCGATGATGGAGGATTAGCGGTGGGGGATTCAATTAAATTTACATTTTCATATACTATAATATAACATAATGACAACTGAAGATCAAAAGAAACTTAATAGTTTCGTAAAGGAGTACAAAGAAATTCAATTCAACTTAGACCTAATGCAGAAGAGCATTAATAGTTTAGCTGAAAAGAGAGATAATTATATCTCAAGATTAGATATGATGAAAGATGAAGAACAAGAATTCTTAAAGCATATCATTGAAGAGTACGGTGAAACAGAAGTTACTCCAAATAAACTTGCACAATACATAGAAGAATGAATCCTTTAATATTCACTAAAATCATTGCTTGGTTTGCTGATCCTAAAAATCGGCAACTTATAAGCATTGGTATTATAGCCGCACTTATCATAATGCTTATGGTAACGTGTGGTAGAGTGAGTAATTTAAAAGGAGCAGTTAAAGCTGAGAAGAAAGAAACTCAACGGGTAAGTAATAATTGGGAAGCATCTATGGACTCTGTCAAAATGGCTCTTAATAAGAACGGTGAACTTGTAGGTACGATTTCTGGATATGACATAAAGCTCAACGAACTTGAAAGTGATTATGAAGAACTTCTTGGTGCATATAATATTGAAAAGAATAAGCCGCCTGTAACTATAACTGAAACAGTCACTGAAGTAAGAGATACTACGATTTATGTAGATGCTGCTATTGTTGGAGATAGTCTTATTTCAGTTTCTGATAGTGCTGTGTATAGTACTACTAATTGGAGATACTTGTCTGGAACGATTCCATTTGCTATAGATACTGCTTTAAATAAGATCAATCTTGGTCAAAGTATATTTAACTTAGAACAATCAATGACCCTCCAGACTGTCCTTACAAGAGATAAGAAAACTGGAAAAATACAGATCAATGTTACGACAGCTTATCCTGGTGTTACCTTTCCAAGTATTCAAGGTGCTGTAATTCAAGATGATAAAGAAAATGCTAAAGTGCTAAGACAAGCTCGGAAGGAATTTTCAGTCGGAGTAAATGTAGGATATGGTGCAATGCTTAATCTTATGGATATAAATAGAATAGGAATAGCACATGGTCCTTATGTTGGAGTTGGATTGAATTACTCTCCAAAGTGGGCACAGTGGGGAAAATAAAATAATTAAACGATTTGGATTCATCTAGGTACATACAACTATCCGCGGATATTTTAGTCGAGTATATCTATACTGACCAGGCTAACCCTGCTACTTACAATACAGCTGGGTTTCCAATTGAAATAATGCGAGATGGTTATACTGATGGCTCTTATCTTTGGAACGCTGCGAGTGTAGTAAGCACAATGGGAAACAGTAGAGATCGTTCTGCTGCGTCTATTAATGCAAACAAAACAGAATCAGTAAGTCTTAATAGTAGCTTTGGAGTTCCGTATAACGATTACGATTCTCAGTTTACTGATACTCCCCAATTAGTACAATCATTCTCACCTCAGATAGATGTTGAATATGACACTGTAAGAGTTTACTTTACAGCAGGATATAGCTTTGACGATTACGATGGACTGATATTTGAAATTCTAACTAATCGTAGAGATGGTATAGAATTGAATTTAGCTTCTATCAATTATCTACGAACTGATACTCCACTTCTTGTAGCTGAACCGTTCTTATTAGCAAGTAAGTTATATAGTACGTACATTGAATTTAAAGTACCTGCATTGTTCTATATGAATAATGCATTTAATCAATCAGATCCTAACGGACTTGGTTTTAGATTAACTGAAGGTGCAGGATTTATTGGTACACCGTCTATTTCTATAAGAGCTAACGGAATAACTGCAACGACGGTTGAAAACAGCTATAGTTACTACGATGTTGAAGAAATAAACTCAGCATCGATTCTAAATAGAGATATTTATGATAACTTATACGCTGAAGTTATCGAAGCACCAGACGGAGATTACTTTCAATTGTCTGGCCAAGTATTAGGTTCTACATTTGAGAACTTTATTCAAACACTTAATAGTAACAGTGGACCTTATGTAGTGTTCCACGAAATTACAATCACCGAGCAGATAGGAACTAATTTTGTTCAGACGAGCAATCAGGTATTTACACAGACTGGACAATTTGATGAAGCTATTGACTTCAGACCAATCATTACAAATTCTGCAACCGCAATTAGCTTTGTGATAGATTATACGCTTAGACTTTATAATCGTCAAGATAGTACTCAAATTATAAAGAAAGCAAGATTATCCAGTTTCGATGTAAAGAAATACGGAAGAAAGCTAATGAAGATAAATCTTGGCACTGTTCCTACTGTGGCGAGAGTTTATAATCAACTTCAACCAGATGACGGTAGACGAATAGTTATTACTGATTCTTCTTCAAATGCTGGAGAAGGTTCTGACAAGCAAGCTGAAAAGCTCGTAGTAAGAACTCGTTACATAACTTCATTCAGAGATAGGATGAATGTTAAAGCTGCAATATCACCTGCTACTGTAAAAACAATTACCGGAGAATAATGGCAAGCATTGAAACAAACATATCAGTTGGCAGTAAACAAGCTGAAGTTTACAAAGAGTTTAAAGCTACTTCAGTAAATGAACAACCACTACCTATGGGTGATGGTACAATACGAATAAGCCCATTTGATGATTACTTTCTGTTTACACTATATGAAGATACGAGTGGCGAAGATACACCAATAGATCTTTCTAACGTAGGAGTAATAAACATTTCTTTTATTGGAGAAAATACGGAAATAAAGATTCCGTACTATACAAATGTAAAAGAATTGGACTTATCTCAAGGCCAAGTAATATTTAGAATAAGTGCTGAAGAAAGTAAAAAGATACTTAAATTAGACAATGATAATTTTTACATATCTTCCCAGGGCGTAAGTCCTGAAGGTGATGCATCAGATGAATCTGTACTATATACTGGAAAGTTTTTAACACTTACTGACGATGCTAGGCAATCACTGACATCCCAGATCGAAGCATTAACTAAGAAATATACTGAAGAAGTTGCTAAACTTAGAACCGAAGCTTCATTGCTTAAAACCGAACGAAGTGATTTAGCTCAACAAGTTGCAGAGCAAGACGTAACGATAGCTGCATTAAAAGCATCTAACTTAGAAATGTCAAATACTATTTCATCTCTTACTACTGAGAATGAATCTCAAGATAGCACAATAGGAACAGTTCAAAATAATGCAAGGGAAGCTCAGAAGAGAGCACAAAATGCACAAAATAAAGCAGGACAGACTTCTGCGGTGCAGAATAAACAGAAAGGCAAAAAAGATAAAGCAACAGTTGCTGTCGCAGCTGCCGCTCTACAAAGGACAACAATTTAATGTTTTTAAGTTCACGAAGTAATCAGTTTAGGTTTAACTTTCCTAGAAAATTTATACCTCAGCATATAGTTGATAAGTACAAACCAGTCCTTACTAGGATTCCTGGGAGTATGATCAAAGAACCGATTGATGCTTTCAATTATGGCATACAATCTATGAGTCTTCCCGGACCGTCTTTTGACCCAGTTACTCAGAATGATAGACCAGGATTTACTAGAAATTTTAGATCTGCTGAACCTACACAAGAGTTGTATGACAAGAACCTAACTGTTACTATGCAATCATTCGATGGATTTTTCAATTATTGGATGGCAATTGAAATATACGAATACTATTACGGCTTAAGTGGTGATGATCCTTGGGTTCCTGAAGGTACAGGTATTCAAATGTTAGATGGTGAAGGTAATGTTTTCGTTACCGCTAAACTTCAACAAATGATAATGACAAGTGTAGGTGGCTTAGATTTAAACTTTAGTAGTAACACAGTTGATTTTCAGACTTTTGATATAAACTTTACGTATAACATACTTGACATAAACTATGGCTATTTGTCTTAATCAATATATAATATATACAACATGGAAACCTATAAAGAGTATCTAGAAAGTAACACAGATGAAGCTTTATTTAACCAAGCACTTCATGAGTCTGTTGACTTGACAGATGAACAAGAAGAAGTCATAAACTCAATAGTCGAAAAGATTTTGACTGAAGATGCGAACGGCCGAGACTTAGAAGAAGTAATGGAAGAATTAGTCAATGAAGGAATTCTTGGTTCAATTTTCGGTGGACTTACTGGATTTGCACTCGGAAAAACTGTAGGTAAGATAATTGCTAAAGTGCTAGGAATTGATAAAGGTGTATTGTATGATCTTCTTACGAGTAGATTGGTAGGAGCCGCACTTGGCTCAGCGTTAGGAAAAAAATTATAATCATGAGAAACATAAAGTATAAATTTAAAGATTTTTTAGCAGAGGGACAAATATCTGAAGGCTCTTTATCTAATGAAGTAGATAAAGCAGTAGCCCACGTCGAAAAAATGAGAGGGAATGGGATAAACATAAGTGATTATGGTTTAGAAGATGTAGCTGATCATATTGACTCATATAGTAGTGGACGCGAGATAATCTATACGTCCAAAACAATTAAAGCATTTAAAGCATTGCTTAAAGCAATGTCTGATGACGAGATTGCAAATAATCAATGGAACGATAAAAACTAACATAGTGCACAAATTATTTTCATTTGATGAGTTTGTTAGCGAGTCAGAAATACCAGAACGCTATCGTAAAGATGGATTTACTAAAGTTGGTGTGAAAAAGAAGTCATCCGATAAAGATAAAAAATGGATGGTACTTGCTAAGAAGGGCGACAAATACAAGGTAGTTCACGGTGGAGATCCTAATATGGAAGACTTTAGCCAGCATAAAGATAAAGATAGGCAAGATAATTTTTGGAGTCGTATGGGTGGAAGAGATTCTAAACATGCAAAAGATCCGTTTTCTGCATTGTACTGGCACAAGAAATTTGGTACTTGGTAAACTAACCTTTAAAGAATAGAACATTTGTCAATAGTAGGCATAGATTTTTCACTTAACAGTCCAGCAGCTTGCGTATACGAGAACGGGACTTACCATTTCATATCATATTTTAATTATCCTAAGGAAGAATTTAAAGCGCCAATTCGTAAGGCATTTGAGCTTCACGATAAATTTATGAATACTGATATAGCAGAATGTGTAATGTATAATAGAAAGGTTACGTCAAAAGATTTTGCAAAGAGAGAATCAGAGAAAATGTTTGATGCTGAACAAATTTCTACCATGCTCGTAGGTAACCTGGTTAATAATTTTGACATCACTGATTTTGCACTTGAAGGATTTTCTTATGGTTCTAAGGGAAATAGCTTTATAGACATGATAGTTTATAATAGTTTCCTAAGACAAAAGCTAATAAGTACTTACGGACTAGACGCATTCAATATATTTCAACCATCTGCTGTAAAGAAATTAGCTGGTAAAGGAAACTGTGATAAGTTGTATATGATTAATGCTTTTAAAAATAATGTCTTAGAAGATCCTTGCTTAGAAAAGAATCCGTTTTGGTTATGGATTCAAGATAAAGAATATTTAGATAAGAAAAAGATTCCTAAACCTCTTGATGATATGTGTGATTCATATTTCATTGTAAGATCTTTGAAGGATAAACTAGAAAATTGTAATATCTAGAAATAACTAGACTCTTTTCCTTCGTAACATCCAGTAAACATTATACCGCAGATTTAAACCTTTGTTTCATCATGATAAGACCAATCGGAAAAAAAGTTCTATTACTTAAAGAAAAAGCACCTGAAATGTCAGGTTCAATATATCTAGTTACATCAAGTGAGACCGGTAGTAATACACCACCTTACGCTGGGACGATTGTCTCTATTGGCTCAAAGTGTAGTGGTAGACTTAAACCAGGAATGAAAGTTGCATACCACTGGTCAGGAGCTGTTGAAATAATCTATAATGACACACTCTATATTTTAGCTGATGAAGAAATAATTAGCGGAATAATAGCAAAAAATGTCACTTTAGGTTAAAACAAATCAACAGTCTCAATATATAACTAGTGGAAGGTAGGCACCTTTCAATGTAGGCAAAACGAGGCGAGTTAATTGGCAGAATCCTAGGCGGTTGGTTGGCAAGTATTGTGGAACTTACATAAAAATAAGTAAAAACAAAAATAAGGCAAATTAAAAATGGCAAAAGAATTCGATATTTTCAGTGTTGGCGTAAGCGATCTTGATACTGGAAGTGAAAAGAAAGGTGGAAGTGATTTATACGCACCAAAACCAGAGCAAGGCTCAGACGGAACTTACAGTTCCCAAATTAGATTCCTACCAAATCCTTCTAATCCAAGAAAACCATTCATACGTAAGTGGGTATACTGGTTGACTGATGCTGATGGGAAAGGTTTTTATGTTGACTCTCCGTCAACTGTAGGCGATAAGTGTCCTATTCAAGACATGTTCTTCAAACTTCGTAACAGTGATTCTGCTGTAGACAATAAAATGTCTGAAGAATTAAAGCGTAAAGAGGTGTACTATTCATTAGTACAAATCGTAACTGATCCTCATAACCCTGCCCTTGAAGGTCAAATCAAAATATTCAAATTTGGATATAAGATTAAGGCTAAGATTGACGATGAGTTAAATCCAAAGTTTGATGATCCAGTTCAAGTATTTGATCCGTTCGAAGGTAAGAACTTTGAACTTAGTATCTTTAAGAAGGGTGGTTATCCAAACTATGACTCTTGTAAGTTCCTAAGCAAGACATCAGCAATGGTTCTTGAAGGTGAACCTGTTAATGACAGCGCAGAAAGCAGAACAGCAATTCTTGCATATCTTAACGATGCACCGAAACTTGATAGTTGGGATTACACACCTTGGACAACTGAACAAGCAAATCGTGTAAATGGCGTTCTTTCAATGTTCGCTTCACCTGGAAGTTCAATCGCATCTGTTACTCAGCAAACTATGAGCACTAAACCAAGTGCTGATATTAAAACTGAAGCAGCGGCAGAAACCGCAACCGCAACTGTAAAGGCACAAACTGCAACAACAGAAGCATCTGCTGGAGGTGACGAAAAATTAGATGACTTTCTTGAAGGCTTAGACCTGTAAGAAATGGCTGAAGAAGCTGTAAAACTTGATGTAAATATGAGATCCCAGATCATCGATAAGGTGACTGGGATCCTTTACACCTCACACCCACCTGGAGAAAAGAGAAGACTAGAAGATAGCAAAGACCGTTTAAATTTTGCTTGTCCGTACTGTGGAGATTCTGCAGACAGCGACAGAAAGAAACGAGGCAATATCTACTGGAACGATCTTTACTATCATTGCTATAACTGCAATGTACATGAAACTGTAGATGTCTTTTTAGAACATTATAATAATAACTTTGAAGGAGAAGAACGAGTAAATGTAATTAACTACATTAAAGATCATCGTTTTAAAGTACAGTTACAAGAAACATTAGACTTTTATCTTTTTGATGAAATTGATAAGTATGGTCTAACTTACGAACAGATTGGCATTGCATTTAATGCGTATCCTATTAACGAACAGACTCACCGAGTTTATCCGTATCTTAAAAGCAGACTGTTACATAATAAAGCTAAACAGTTTGCATACGATCCAAGACGAAAGGATCTATACATATTTAACTTTTCACCTAGTGGTAAGATCATAGGATTTCAAGTACGTTCGTTAGATGGTAACGGTCCTAAATATAGAACTTACAACATTGAGAGAATTTACGAAAGATTAAAGCTGAAGATAGATTTGCCAGAAGATCATATCATTAGCTTAAATAAAATATCAATGATCTTTGGTATACTTGAGGTTGATATGTCAAAAACATTTACAGTATTTGAGGGACCTATAGATGCAATGTTTATGCGTAACTCATTGGGTATAACTGGAGTAAAGAAAAAGATTTCCGAGTTTGATGATATCCCACATGTTCGTTACTTTTTTGATAATGACGTAGAAGGCAAACGAAAAATGATAGAAAAAGCACAATTAGGACAGAGTGTATTTATGTGGAAGAAATTGTTAGAAGATTATAATATCTCAGGAAAATCAATTAAAGATTTAAACGATTTAGTGAAGTATGAATATAAATATAGAAAGGGTTGCTTATCTAATTTAGATTCTTATTTTACAACTACAGCATTAGATATAGTTTACCTATGAAAATAACTGAAGAATTAGTGGCTGATGAACTTGAAGATTTCTACGACGACGTAAATAACAGTGACCGCAAACTAAGGTATCTTTTAAAATGGCCGTCTACTTTGGATATCTCTGCAGATACACCAAAGATGACGTTTAGTCCACCGAAGAAGAAATTTAAACCGAAGGTTAAACGACCAACAACACTATCAAAACATGGCAGACGAGGACGGAGCTCTACTTTTTGAGAGCACTAAAATAAAGAATAAGGAATACGACGAAGTGGACACTCGAGCTAAAAACGTCGTATTAGAAAAGAAGCTAATCCAGAATCGTAAAGATTGGACTGAAAAGATTAAGCTGCTTGCTGTTAGACTCAAAGAAGTTCGTAATTTAACTGATGTTCAAATCGATATGCTTTCTTATAGACAAGTTGTTGTAGATTTGATGGTTGAACTTAAAGCTACAATTTATAAGCGTAGTGCATTCTGGGATTCTTATCATAAGACGAAATACAGAACCTACAGTTTAGATTACGATATGAAATTGACTAAGGAAGAAAAGATTTCATTTATAAGAGCAGATATGGCTTCTCTTAAATTCCAAATAAAACTGCTTGGCGCACATCTTGAATTTTATCAAGACTGTGTCAAGACATTAGACAACATGGCGTTTGCTATTAGAAATCGTATTACACTAAGTGAAAGTGATTACTGATTGGTCTCTAGACACTTAGATAAATAGATTGGATAGAATACATAACACATAGATGCAATTAACATTATCTGAGAATAATAAATTCTTGGTTATTTCTTCTTGTACAGAGTTAGAATACGAACAACTCAAAGCAAGTTTAACTAAAAGAATTGACGGATGGCGATTTCATCCGCTGGTCCGGAAAAAAGTGTGGGATGGAAAAATCTCCTTCGTTAAGAAAAACTTAATCCCAGCTGGCCTTTGGAAAGAGGTAGCAGATATATGTAAGGAGTATGATTTCCAACTTACGATGGTTGGAATTACCAGAATCTTTAACAGAGAAATTAAACAAGACGAATTTGAAGCTTGGGCTCTTAAGTTCTTTGAGGGTAGAGAAATAACACCGAGAGATTATCAGATAGATGCTGCATTTAAAATACTAAAGTATAAAAGATGTTTAGCAGAATTAGCAACTTCAGCAGGTAAGACACTAATATCATTTATGGTGATTGGCTATCTTATGGAAGTTATGAATAAGCAGAAGATCTTAATGATCGTACCAAACGTAAGTCTTGTGATTCAAGCAACGGGTGACTTCGAACAATATAACGCTGGTAAGTTAAGCATTAAAACTCAGCAAATTTATTCTGGTTCAGAGATAAGAAAAAGTAGTAACATAGTAGTAGGTACTTATCAATCGCTTGTTAATTATGACGAAGAATACTTTAAGCAATTTGATGTAGTACTTATTGATGAAACACATAAAGCTAAGGCTAAGTCTATTCAGACAGTAATGGATAAATGCTGGCACTGTGATTACCGCTTTGGTTTAAGTGGAACGATACCTAAAAGAGGAACTGTTGACCGACTAACTTTAATGTCTGCAATGGGTCCATTAGTAACCCAAGTAAAAGCGAAACACCTTCAAGATGAAGGTCATATTGCAAACTGTAAAGTTTTACAGATTACAATGGACTATGCATCTGATGAACAAAAAGAAGCATTTGCATTCTTATCTAAAAATCCAAAACAGCGTAGGGAATTATTTACACTTGAAAAGAATTTCATTAACCAAAATGAAAAGCGACTTAACTTTGTCACTAAAGTAATAAATAAGTCTCATTCAAATTCACTTGTTCTATTTCATAAAATAGATTACGGTGAAGCATTATACCGTAGCTTAAGAAACATTACTGATAAGAAAGTCTATTACGTAGACGGTAGCATCAGTGGTGATATGAGGGAAGAGTTTAAAGCTAGGATGGAGCAGAATGATGATGTAATAATTGTTGCAAGTTATGGAACATTCTCGACTGGTATTTCAATTAAGAATATTCATAACATATTTTTTACTGAAAGTTTCAAAAGTGAGGTAGTTATAAGACAGTCTATTGGCAGAGGGTTAAGAAAGCACCGTTCTAAAGACTTGGTAAAAATCTATGATTTCATAGATGATTTTAGATATACTGATGAAGAAATGAATTGGAAGAACTATATGTACAAACATGGTGCTGAAAGAAGGAAGATATACGAAGAGGAACAATTTAAGTACGATGTACAGACTGTAAAGTTTTAGGAGTTTTAACTAGATATATAAATCAAATAAGAAAAACATGAAAAGAAGAATTAAGAAATTCTCTGATGCTGTCAACGAATCTAATGGCAGGCACGCCAACGTTCTTGAAATCATCAAGAAGCTAGGATTTAGTAGCTTAGAGGAAATTAAGAAAGAAAAAGCTGTATTAACTAAACTTGAAGCTCTAGCCAAAGAACTTCCTAAATCAGCAGACATAAGCGAAGATTCAGCAGACGACATTGAAGCAGATGTTAAAGCTAAAGCTGAAGAGAAATCACTTGAAGATAAAGCTGGAGAGAAAGAAGAAGATAAAGCTGAAGAAGTGGCGGAAGATGTTGCTGATGATGTTGAAGCTATGCAGACCGCTAAGAACGAACCTAAGAACAAACCTGATGAGGACGGTGAGGAGTTAGTAACTAACGACCAAGAAGTTACTATGGAGACTCCAGATAGTGCAGAAGATACGAGCGATGCAACAGTAATTCCTAAAGCAAGAATTATGTCATTCGAAGAGTTCGTTAAAGAGGGCGAAGAAACAGTTAATAAGAACGTTAGCTATCAGGATGATGAAGAAGAAGATGAGGATAACGCACTTCCAGTAGCTGAAGGTGATGATGACGAGTATAAAGGTGCTGATGACTTAGACGATGATGAAGATGAAGAAGATGTAAACGAAAAAAATATCGAAAACGATAAAGATTTCGAAGAATATGCAACTGCAGTATTAATGAAAGCTCATCCAGATGATTTCGATGAGGCAGTAGCTAAGAAAGTTATTGATGGCCTTAAGAAAAAATATAAAGATGATTACGGCGCTATGATTGGCGCATTGTCATAATAAATACGCGACACAGAGTAAAAAAAATTGCAAATGGGATATATTATGTTATTCGAACAATGGCTGGCTCAAGAAAGCCAGCCATTGTTGTTAGAGGGTGGTGCGTACGGTCATTTAAGTCATCCTTTTGAGGATCTAAACTTGACTATGAAGGACGTCCAAGACATGATCGATGCAACTGTAAGTGGTGCATTCGGTCCAGATAATTTTGTACAAGAAAAAGTTGATGGGCAGAACATCATGATTTCTTGGAAAGACGGTCGGTTAATCGCAGCCAGAAATAAGTCACATCTAAGAAATGCTGGTGAGAATGCACTTACCGCTCAGGGTATGGCTGAACTATTCAAGGGTCGAGGAGATATTGAAATTGCATATAATACTGCAATGACAGATTTAGCAGCTTCTATCGGTGCATTGTCAGAGAAAGATAAATTAGACTTATTCGATAACGGCAGAAAATTTGCAAGCGTTGAAGTAATAACACCTGTGACTCAAAACACAATCCCGTACGGCCAGAACATTTTAGTATTTCATGGTTTAGTGGAATATGATGAAGCTGCTAATGTAATTGGAGAAGACAAAAGTGCTGCTAGGAAAATAGGTCAACTTATTAACGATGCTAATGCAGCTGCACAAGCAACTTATTATGTAAGAGGGCCAGTTGATATTTCTATTATGCCGTTTCCAAATACTAAGAAAAGAGCATCGTACTATAACTCTCAACTTAAAACCATAATGAAAGAAAGTGGTACTAACCTTAATAGTACTATTAGAGATTATGTTATGGGTAGTGCTGTTAAAGTGCTTCAGGAAGAAGCTAAAAAAGCCAAAGTTAGTATACCAACTGATGCCGTTGAAGGTCTTGCTAGAAGAATCGGAGGAGTTGACAAATCATATACCATCCCAACAATTAAACACGAACTTGGTGCTGACGCTCAATGGTTCATTAATTTAGAGAAGAAAGACTATAAAAGATTAAAGCGTAAAATTTATGCACCTCTTGAAGGTATCTTTTTAGAGGTAGGAACTGAAATGATGAAAAACATATCAGCATTCTTATCAGCTAATCCTACTGCTGCTGCACAGGCAATGAAAAAAGAAGTTGAAGGTGTTATTAATAACATCAAGACCAATGGAGATGCCGGAGATGTTGAAAAGCTTGAGGCCGAACTTCTAAGACTAACAGCTGCTGGTGGACTAGAAAGTATTGTTCCTACCGAAGGAATTACATTTGTCTATAAAGGTAAGCCTTACAAATATACTGGGATTTTCGCGCCCCTCCACCAAATTCGTAGCATTTTAGCATATAAATAAACGACATGGCATATATAAAATTATTTGAAGAATTCATATTATCAGAAAGTGGAAACTCTGTAGAAAATGCAGTACCGTTTCAGCAAGATCAAGTTGCTGGAACTTTAAAGTGGCTGGAGAAAAACGTTTTTCCTAAGATTGGAATATCTGGGATGGGTGACGATGCTGCAGTTATTGGAAGTGCCGGTAAGAAATTACCAGGAGACACAAGTGGCGATATCGATATTGCAGTTTCAGCAGATAAGATTGCGGGTTATTTAGATGTTTCACTTCAGAATGTTTTAGGTGAACTTAATACGACATTAAAAAAATATGGCTACGAAACAAAAATGGCAGCAGGTTTTGGTCAAGTAAGTATAGCAGCTCCAATAGACGGTGACATTAATAACGGCGTTGGTCAAGTTGACCTAATGCTTTCAACTGATATGAAATGGTCTAAGTTTATTTACGAATCACCTGACTTTAGAACTGGAGAATCAAAATACAAAGGTGCATATCGTAATATTTTGTTAATGTCAATCATAGGACAATGCTTCGGAAAGACATTAAGTAAAACTCCAGAAGGAGCAACCAAAGAATATGAAGCCAGAGTAATTAGAATGAACCAAGGGATAGTGCAGATTAGAAAGACGTTCCAAGGTAAGAAAGGATTAATTAAGACTGCAAAGTTAATGAGAGACTTTGATAAAGAAATCACAAGAGAACCCCAAGAAGTGGTTGATATGATATTTAATAATTCAAAACCAAGCGATATTAATACATATGAAAAATTAAAGGCACTATTAGAATCTGGATTATTTAAATTTCCAGAGAAAGTAGATTCTATACTTGCAGAATTTAAAACGAGAATGACACATTCGGGTTTACCATTACCATCAGACATAGGATAATATGACAGCAAAAGAACAGCAGAGATACGAAAGAGTATTTGAAAAATTAAAAGAATCTACAACCAAGGATGAATTCTTAGAATCAGTAGATTCTTTATTAGATGAAATTTTTGAAAGTAAGATTCACCAACAACATAATCTTGATACATTATACGATGATGATTGGTGGACCAGTACTATGTCATAACTTTATACTATATTTGTTCAATAAATAAACAAAATCAATTATAATGGGGAAGTACGTAGATAGCTTTAAAATATTCGAAGCAAAATATCATACTTATGCAGATTACATGCAAGACGGTGATGAGTGGGGTACTCCCGAAGAACTAAAAAAAGATGCAACTATTTTAGTTAAGCATATGATTCCTAAAGATTGGGATAGCTCAGAAGATGCAATTAAAAACATTACTGACCAATCTAACGATAAGAAAGGTATTAAGTTTGAGTTTACACTTGATTCTGGTGATACGATAACAGTATTTAAACTTGGAAGATTTAGAGGTAGTTGGGAAATTTACTTTAACAAAAAGAAAGTTAAAGATAAAGCAGCAGTTAAGAAAATCTTAAGTGAAAGAATGACTGACTTAGATCAGTATTTGCATTCTATGAAAGGTTATGATTTTACTCATCAGTATGCAGATGATGCAAGGTCACGAAGAAGTGGAGAGGCACATCAGAAAACATTAACTCAGTTATATAGCAAGCTTTCACCTTCAGATAAGAAGAAAGCATACGATAAGTATAAAGAAATATTTAAAATAGATACGAAATTTAACAACTTTAGTGGTACATAGGATATGAAAGAACTTCATAGCATATATAGGGAAGCAGGGAAGGAATTTGTTAATGATTTACTTAATAACTATGTTGTAGTTACAGAGAAATTATCGGGTTCATCTTTTGCAGTTGAACACAATCCCACTGGACTACAATTCTTTAAAGGTACTTCTCAGAAGCCTATAAATTTAATAGATAGGACTATGATGGTTTATTATGAACCACCGATAGAACATATCAAAAACGTACTAGCATCAGGTAAAACAACAATCCCAGAGCATTGGAGATTTTGTTTTCAATATTTTGTTCATAACGAGCCAGGTGTTATAGCATACACTAAATTGCCAGAAAATAATTTAGTACTTACACATATTCATGTAAGAGGTGAAACTGGCAAAACTGCTAAAATTATAGATGACCCAAGAGTCATTAGAGATTGGGCAACTAAACTAAAAGTAACAGCATTACAACCATTCTACGCTGGTAATTTAACCGAAGAGCAGAAACTTAAGGTTGATGAATTTTTATCAATACCACTCGAAGACCAAGAAGAACTCTTTGGAACATCTTCATTCGTAGAATATATCCTAAAGGTTCTAAATCCAAAAGTAACAGCAACTACGTTACACGGAAATTTATCAAATCCAATCGATTCTTTAGTATTCAAGTTCATAAAAGCAGGTCATGGTAAATCATTTTCTGCTAGGATGATAGATCCGTATACGAGAACACTAATGAAAGATAAGGTGCCAGTTGATATAAGACGTGCACCGGCAGATATGAACGAAATCATTTTACTTGATCTTCTTGCTTTTATTGAAGAGCGAGGTATCAATAAAAGTGATACAATGAAAGGTGATAGTGAGGAGCGCTATATTGAATTAATCTCCACATTGTTTAATGAATATGTAAGCCAGAAAGATGAAAGCCTTAGTGGTTTAACTTTCGATAAAGCAGATTTTGCATCTACACCTGAATTTGATTTGAATTTAGATCTTGTATCAAATGATAAGACTAAAGAACTATTATCAAAATCAGATCATCTTAAAGACCTATATAAAGTTATGTTAGGATCTTTAAGAAAGAAAAGAGACACAAAGAAAACAGGTGCTATATTAACACCATCTGTAATAGAAGACTTTAATAACATGGTAGATAAAATTAACAAGATTAGCAATTCCAAAGATGATGGAGAATTCAAAACTTTTGAAGATTATCTTAAGCTTAAAAAAGTAAACGAAAATATAGAAGAAGATCCCATAGAAAGTGTTACCGAAGAAAAGATATTAAGCTTCAATGACTTTAAGTCTCTTGATAAGATTAGTTTAAAGTCAGAAGTATCTGAAGCACTAACAGTTCCTCACAAAGAACGTGGTAAGAAAAAAGTAAATATGATAGTTGGAAGATTCCAACCTTTTACTTTGGGTCATGTTAAAGTGTTTGAGCAACTTCATAAACAAAATGGTTTTCCAATAGTTGTATTTACTGTAAGAGGTAAAAAGGTAAACTTAGAGAAATCTCCGTTTAATGAAGATGAACAAATGACTATGTTCAATAAAATGAAGAAGCAATATTCATTTTTAGAAGCAATGTTCATAGTGCCTAGTGCAGCTATCGATACATTATTTTCAACTTTAAGACCAGCATACGAACCAATCTTATGGGGATTTGGTACAGACAGAAAGAAGGCATACGAAGGTATGATTAATAAACCTGAGTACCGAAAGGATTTAGATGTGGAGCCAGATTTCGCTGGATATGAAATTAAAAGAGGAGATGATGATGTATCAGCTTCTAAAGTTAGAACAGCTCTTGAATTAGATGACGAATCTACATTCAATAAAATGACACCTAAGAGCATACACGATATGTACCAAATTCTTAGAACTGTTCTTGCACCAATCGAAGAATCATCTGATGTACTTGTCGAAAAAAAAGAAACAGATCTAAGCGTTGAAGCTACTTCTCCTGGAGAGATGTACAGCAATCCATTCTTTATCGATGAAATCGTAAAAGCTAAAAAGCTTCCACAGTATAACAAATTTGTACAATTGTTACCGCATGGATTAGTAGCAGATGGATTTATTAAATTTGTAAATGGATTAGATCAAAGAGAAACTAAAGAGATAGTAGGCTATTTATATAGCTTAACTAAACCTACTCAATTAGATGCGAATGCATTATACGGAAATCCAAGTTCGCCATTAGGTCAGTTATTTGTATTAGAACCAAAGGGTGTTGGTAGAGGTGAAGTTGCAATCGCTTGGTTGATTAAAGATGCTGAAATTCAAGGTGGTGGAGAAAGCTACGATGTAAGCATCAAAGGTAAAAAGTTTGAAGTTAAAGCATATGAAGCCGGTGGTCCAAGTGATGCTATCCGAGCAGGTGTAAAAGCAAAGATTACAAACTTCAATTTCTATAATGAACTTTTAGATACGATTAGTAGAATTGATAAACTAACAGGCTTCTCAAGCGGTATTCCTAAATTCGATCTTAATGCTTATTTCCCAGAATCATTTGTGGCACTTGGTAATAAACTAATGGCTGAAAGAACAAGCATCTTATCTGGTGAAATTAGTAAAGGCAGACTGGCGACGATACAGAAATTCTATGATGAAGCAAATGCGATTGAAAGTCATATCAAGGGTTTCTCGAATGTGATATTAAGAGGACCGCACAGTAAGCCACGAGAATTAAGTGTAGTTCCAATTTCAGAAGAAGAGGTTGCAGCTGGAACATTCACGGTTAAGATAACTGAAAAAGATGAAAGTCTAACTTATATTCTATCTGAGCTAAGGAGATTGAAATACGTTAGAGATCCTAAGGCATTAGCAGTTGATTTACAAAATGCTGTAGATAAAAGTGTTAAGGGTACGGTTTATATCGTATTCAGAAGAAATAAAGTTAACATTGTTCCGGAGACAGGATTCAAATTCAGTCACATTACAGCAGCAAGTGTAAAGTTCGTAGAACGGGACTTATAAGAAATACAAACTGAAGAATTGATCTTTCTGTCAACCTCTGATATATAATAAAAGAGGAAGATATGAAACACATAAAGTCATTAGACGATTTTCTTTTAGAAAAAAGGGTTGTCATCAAAAGAAAGTATACTGAGAATTATCCCGCTAAACATGCATCTACATCAGCTCGTGTTAGAAACGCTGTATTAGATGCTATGGCAGATGGTGTAGTAACTGAGGAAGAGATTAAGAATATTCTACAAACCGCTAACGCTGGTAGCAGGTGGCTTAAGAAAAACGGAAGTCTTTTTAAGATTACTGAAGATGAAGCTGGTGTAAAGAGTTACACCTTATCTAAAAGTGGCAATCGTATCAGAACTCGTACAAGAAATATAAACGAAGACTAATGCCGGCAAAATCCAAAGCACAGCAAAGATTAATGGGAATGGCTTATTCTGTAAAGAAGGGCGATTCTGATATTGGAGATATTGATTCTTCATATAGAGATAAAGTGAAAGATCTTGTTGATGGAATGTCATTAGCTAAACTTAAAGATTACGCTAGTACTGATCATACGAACCTTCCTGATAAAGTTGAAGAAACTTCAGTGAATCTTAACCCGAATATGAACGTTCCGGGTATGGGTGATGTTGTACTTCCTGGAAATCCCGGAGATGCAAATTCTTTTGCTGGCCAAACACGTGGCAGTGGAGATATTCCTTTTGACTTAAAGAAGAAGAAAAAGAAGAAAAAGCTAAAGTATATTAAGACATACGAAAGTTTCATTCTAGAAAATAAGAAACGCTAAGTGGCAATTAAACCAAAATATCAACTTAAAGATCTTTTTCAGACAGGTGATCTTATAAGCCAGGGGTCTATGAATGACCTTATAGATTCTACTTATAACCCATCACTTATTGCTGGGTCAAATATTTTCATTACTGGTGTTGATACACCATCTGGGAGACAAATAACTATATCTTCATCTGGCGGGGGCGGTGGCGGTGGAACTCCAAGCGGATCAGACACAGAGATACAGTATAATAATTCTGGAGTTTTTGGCTCCGACCCAGGCTTTATTAGGACACCAAAGGGATTTTTCGCATCACAGGCAGAAGGAGGACCTCTTCAAGCTGAAACAATAGTTGGCTCTGGTGATTTTACAGAGGTTGGGGGAGATCCAGCATTTGCAACAGGGTCTTTGTTTTTTGATGATGAAACAGACATTTTTTGTCTTGCTGGTGACTTAACTCCACTAACAGGAGAGAAAAGTATTGTAAATTATATTCTAGGGCCTACCGCATCATCCCTATACCTCCAGGTTCAAGACGAAGTTGACATTATTACTGAAAATATTGCTGGTGATGAAGTCACTAGTATTTCAGCAGCAACTAATGAAGCTGTACTAAAGCATGAGTCACCAACTCTAACTACTCAAATAATAGTAGATACTCTTGGGGTTACATTTAACTTTAATGAAGGCTCGGACGTTTACACTTTCCCAACCACAGCCGGAACAGCAGGTCAAGTGTTAACAACAATTGGTGTAGGTCAAGTATCGTGGATCACACCAACAGTACCTGGGAAGTTTGTAATTGGTGCAGAGCAAACTGCCAACTTCAGAGCAGTTAAAGGAACATTACATCCAATCAATACCTTAGGTGGTGCAGTAGCAGTATTACCTCCACTCGGTCCGCATTCTCCTGGAGATACATGGGCAATTGTAGACTCTAGGTCAAATGCAGCCGCAGCAAATATCACTATAGGTTTCTTTACAGATAGTCAATTATCTTATGGTAGTGCTGCTAATAAAACTATGGGTAGTGACGAAGAAATGTATACTTATCATTACATCAATGCAACTGTTGGTTGGATAAGACAGAGATAATTTTTAGTTGATTAGTGCAACTCTCGTAAGGATGGTAGTTCTCCGCCCAACGATTTCTCTTTGTGCCTTTACGGTACCCCGGAAATTCAATTCAGTATCTTTTTCAAATACCTTTCCACTCCAGAACTGAATGATGTTCCCATTACTATCTTTGCAGGTGTACTTATAGCGAGTGTTGCCACCTAACCAATCATCAGTGTGTTTTTTGATGAAGGTAATAGTAAGACCTAGATCTAATCGTTCTTTCAGTTCTCCAACGTATTCACTTGTACATTCTGCGAGGTTGATTTCCGTTACCATCTGCCAGTGCATTTCAGAAAGGTGCTTGGCATGTTGAACGATATCCCTCATATGCTTAGTTCGTGGTTCGAACTTATTCGCAATCCATAGAACGTACCCAGAGTCACTTTCGTAAATCTCGTTCAGATCTTTTCCTTTGTGCTTACCGAAATTCAGTAAGCCAGATTTCGGAAAGTCAGGATTGAAGTTGTCAGTTTCTGAAAGTTCAACTCGATTTCCACGACCTGTACAGATTTTCTTAACAGCCTCAACAATATTCGTAGAAAGATTTCCGAGGTAGGTGTACGGATTTCTGATGCCCATGTGATTAAATCGATAGAGGGTGAAATAAACGCTTTTGCGCCCAGTCACATCCACGATGTAAAAGCTTTTTGAATCTGAAGCCGTGGCATTGTGTGCTTCGACGATAGATTTCGCCTCGTCAAGTTCAGCCTCTGTGTATTCGTTTAATGTTCTCATTTTTATGTTTGTTTGATTACAATACAATATAACTATTATTTGTCTAGTTCATTGGACAAATATGAAAACAATTCTGCTTAGCCTCATATAATCTTTAAACGATAAATATGGCAAACGTAGATAATAAATGTGCAGATTTAGAAGTAAGAGATTACTATACAGAAAATGGATATAATGATTCTTCTTCTTTAGGTGACCTCTACGAACTTCAAAGTAAGACCCAAAAGATGTATGCACAAAAACAAGGTAAGAAAACATTTGAAGAATATACTATCGGTGATACTGTAGATTTCCTTATGATGAACCATCATGCATTAGTAGATGAACTACATGAAATGATGGATGCAGTTGGTGGAATTGATGACGGTGTTGGTAATGCTGCATGGAAGCCTTGGAAAAGTGCAAACACAGATATAAGAAATAAGAAACTATCTGACTTATCAGAAAGTGATATGAAGGAACTGAAAATGGAGTACATAGATGCAATGCACTTCATGTTTAACAGTGGGTTAGCACTTGGAGTAACACCGAAGGAACTATACAATTATTACTTAGCAAAGAACGAAGAAAACTGGGACAGAGTCCGTAGAGGTTATTAAACTATTCTTTTGACTCTGATAAAACTAACAACCAATAATTTTTAAAGAATGCTTTTAGACATATCACAACACAACAACCAAATTTGGCTTTCGTATTATAACTTAGACGGTAAAACTAGATTTAAGACTTACGATGTTGAACCCGAAGAAATGTATAACTGGGAAGTGTGTCGAGAAGGTGATAAGAAGGCTGATAGTAAAATAAAGAATTGGGATGGTCGTCCAGTTAAGAAAGTCAAAGCATGGCGCCTTAATAAGCATAGGATGATTCAGTATATTTCCGAACTTGGATTTTCTGACAGAGAATTAATTTTTGGCTATCATTTCCCAAGAACATATTTTGTAGATATTGAAGTTGAAGTTACTGATGAATTCCCAGAGCCAAGTAAAGCAGCTATGCCAATTACTGCTATCTGTGTTGTGACACCGAACCGACAGTGTATCGTATTAGCAACTAAACAACTTCCTAAGGGGGAGATTGGAAAGATTGAGGATCGTATAAACAGCCACTTTAAGGAACTTGATGTAACTTACCAATTTGAGTTTAAGTGTTTCGATTCTGAATACGATATGCTATATACATTTTTGGATAAGTTCGTAAAGAACTTCCCAATGATGACAGGTTGGAACTTTATAAATTTTGACTGGGCATATATAAGAAACAGAGCTCGTAACATTAACATCGACCCAAAGATAGCATCACCTATAGCTGAACTTGGTCAGACGAAAGATGAATTTCCATTGCATGTAGGAATCATGGATTACATGGACATTTATAAAAAGTGGGACAGAACTGTTGACATTAAGGAAGACTTCAAACTTGATACTGTTGGTGAAGCAGTTTTAGGAATTAGGAAAGTAAAGTACGATGGTACTATTCAAGATATGTATGAAAAGGAATATCCTAAATACATATTCTATAATGGTGTTGATACTATCCTCGTTCAATTAATACACGAACGAATTAAAACGATGGAAATAGCGCTGACTATTTCACATTTAAGTCAAGTGTCAATATTTAAAGCAGGTTCACCAGTTGCAGTAACAGAATCTTTAATATGTAGAGCACTTTTAGGTAAGGATCTTGTAATGGCAAAGGATCCGAGTAAAGTAAATAAGAAGACTGGTAAATACGCCGGTGCTTTCGTTAAGCCTCCGATTACAGGTATGCACTCTGCTGTAGCTTGCTTTGACTTTGCATCTCTATATCCGTCAATTATGAGACAGATGAATGTTTCACCAGAAAGTTTTATTAAGAAAGTTGCACCTGAGAAAAAAGATGCAGAATTACGAGACGATAGAATCGTAGCAATTAACGGTGCGGTCTACGATACTGATACTTCAATACTAAAGGAAATATTAGCAGATTTGTATGGCCAGAGAAAGACTTATAAAAAGAAATCCTTTGAGCTTAAGACTAAGGCGTACGAAATGGAAAAAGCCATATCTAAGTCCTAGTAAGTTCTTTATAGTACAAGTATAAAGTATAAATATACTACATCATCAAGAAAAATAATGCAACTCTTAGAGGGTTGCATTATAGTCAAAAATAAAATAAACATGAGCAAATTATTCGAAGAAAGAGTACATTATAAGCCGTTTGAATACCCAGAGTATTACACTGATGGTTGGCTACCTCAAGCACAATCTTTTTGGCTGCATACTGAAATATCTATGCAAAGTGATGTTAAAGATTGGAATGAAAATTTAAGCCCAGAAGAAAAGAATTTAGTCGGCAACATTCTATTAGGATTTGCACAGACAGAATGTGCAGTGAGTGACTATTGGACAGGCATGGTGACTAAATGGTTTCCTAAGCATGAAATACGACAGATGGCAATGATGTTCGGTAGTCAAGAAACGATTCATGCTGTTGCTTACAGTTATTTAAACGAAACTTTAGGTCTTGATAACTTCGAAGCTTTTTTACATGAGCCATCTACCGCAGCTAAATTCGAGTTCTTGATGTCAACTGGTGGAGATTATACATATAAAGAACTGGCAGAGAGTCCAGAAGTAAGAAAGGATGTAGCTAAATCGTTAGCAATCTTTTCTGCCTTTGCAGAAGGAGTTTCATTATATAGTTCTTTTGCTGTTCTTTACAGTTTCCAACTTAGAAACTTACTCAAAGGAATTGGTCAGCAGATGAAGTGGTCGGTAAGAGATGAATCTTTACATAGTAAGATGGGATGTAAACTATTCAAGCACATGTGCACAGAGTATGAAGGTCTTAAAGAAGAAGTTTACGATGATGTGTTAGAAGCAGCTAAGTTAATCGTAGATATGGAATTTAAGTACATTGATATGATATTTGAAATGGGAGATCTTGAAAATCTCAAGAAGAAAGATTTAAAGAACTTCATACTGAAGAGAACCAATGAAAGATTAACTGAACTTGACTATCAAGGTACATTTGAATACGATGTAGATTCAGCAGCAGAATTAGATTGGTTTGATCATTTGACGGGTGGTGAGACATGGACAGATTTCTTTGCAATGAGATCTACTGACTATGCAAAAGCAGGAGAAGGTGACGACTGGAATGATATATGGGAAAACTAGAAATATGATAGAAGAAAACAACTTAGCAGATAATATAGCAAGAGAACTAAATTGGGAACGTGGCGTAGATTACCCAGACTGGGGTCATACTGACGTATACTTAAGAACAATATCACGTGGGTATTGTTTAGAGAAAGAAACACCAAGAGATGCATATTGGAGAGTTTCAACAACTGTTGCATATAGACTTAAGAAGCCAGATATGGCCAAGAAGTTCTTTGACTATATTTGGAAAGGATGGTTATGTTTAGCCAGCCCAGTACTTTCAAATACGGGCACAGAGCGTGGTTTACCAATCTCATGTTTCGGTATTGATGTAGCAGATAGTATTCATGACATTGGCATGAAGAACTTGGAATTAATGTTATTAGCAAAGTACGGCGGCGGTGTTGGTATTTCACATAATCAAATAAGAGGGGCAGGAACTCCGATTACAGATAACGGTACAAGTGATGGCGTAGTTCCATTCATTAAAATTAATGACTCTACTATATTAGCAACTAACCAAGGGACTGTAAGAAGAGGAGCAGCAAGTTCAAATATAAACATTGAACATAGCGACTTTTATGATTGGTTAGAAATTAGAGAACCTAAAGGTGACATAAATAGACAGTCTTTAAATATGCACCAATGTGTAGTGATTGGAGATAAGTTTATGAGAAGACTCCAAGAAGGTGATATTGATGCAAGAGAAAGATACACTGCTGTTCTAAGAAAAAGAAGACAGACTGGAGAACCTTACATAATGTACAGAGGTAATGTTAATAAACAAAACCCAGAGGCATATAAGAAAAATAGTCTGAAGGTGTATATGACTAACATCTGTTCTGAGATAGCACTTTATACTGATGAAAATCATTCTTTCGTATGTTGCTTGAGTTCACTTAACTTAGCTAAATATGACGAATGGAAAGACACGAATTTGATATATGACGCTACTTGGTTTTTGGATGGAGTATTAGAAGAGTTCATACAGAGAGCTAAAGGTCTTACTGGTTTTGAAAATTCAGTACGAAGCGCACAGAAGGGACGAGCGCTTGGACTTGGTGTACTTGGATGGCATACGTATTTACAGCAGAGAGGAATATCGTTTGAAGGATTACAGGCTCAGTTTCATACTAGGAACGTATTTTCTCAAATTAAGATAGAAAGTGAAAGAGGCAGTAGAGATTTAGCAGACGAATACGGTGAACCATTATGGTGTAGAGATACTGGGTTTAGAAACTCACATCAGAGAGCTATAGCACCAACAGTTTCAAATAGTAAACTCTCGGGTGGAGTATCTGCAGGAGTAGAGGCAATACCAGCTAACGTATTCACTGATCAATCTGCAAAGGGTACATTCATTAGAAAAAACCCAGTTCTTATAGATTACCTAACGGAAATGGGTCACGATAATAAAAAGGTCTGGGACAAGATATTGACAGACGGTGGTTCTGTACAGGGTCTTAAGTTCTTAGATGAATGGGGATTCTATTTAGGTAAGCTTGTAAAGAATAAAGACGTTAAAGATAAATCTGACATTGTTCCATTCAAGGAAGTATTCAAAACATTCAAAGAAATAAATCAACTTGAAGTTATCAAGCAAGCTGGTATTAGACAGCAATATGTTGACCAATCAGTTTCACTTAACTTAGCATTTCCAAAAGAAGCAACACCTAAATGGATAACTAAGTGTCACGTAGAAGCTTGGAAGCAAGGTATTAAAACTTTATATTACATGAGAACAGAATCTGTTCTACGAGGTGACATTGCAGTAAGTGCTCTATCTGACGACTGTATAAGTTGTGATGGTTGATATATAAACAAACAATTAAAAATGAAGCACATTAAATTATACGAAGAATTTATAACTGAACGCTACGGCTTAAGAGGGCAGTCTTCAACATACAAAGATAACGCTAAAACTGAATATGGTAAATCTATAATCAAATTCGTAGATGCTTACTCTAATGGGACTGGTGATACTTCAGTTTCAAGTACAGTTAAAAGTTATATCTATGACATTATTGAAACTGAAGTAAATGATGAACTGAATGTTGTAGATTTAGACGAATGGGATGAAAAAGCATTCGATGATTTTCTAATCAGACTTATTAATGCTGTTGAAGATGGTGAACATATTGTAGCATCTAAAGTTGAAGATTATCTTACAGACTTAAACGCACAAGACGTAGACGATAGAGTTTATGATTTGCAGATAGATCTTGAACAGGCTGAGCAAGAACGAGAGGATATGGATGCTGAGATGGATCTTGACGCTGGCTCAGTTATAGCTCAAGGTAAAGAATGGACTGACGCTGATGGTAATCGTTGGGGTGCTGAAATGAACAAAGCAGACGCAGAAATTGATAAGATAAAGGCAGAAATTGAAAAAGTAAAATCTCAAGGTTTAGATTCTAAAGTAATAAAGAACCTTAAGAAAGTTACAAAAAATGAAGTCAATTCTGTAATAAAATTAATCAACAGAATTTAACTTAGTAATTCATATTATATGAACACATTTATATTGGGTCCTTGTTCAATTGAGAACAAGGACCTTTTTTATTCTATAGCCACTGTACTCTATCCTAAGATGCATGGCAAAACTTGGTATCTTAAAGGTTCGTTTGATAAAGCAAATAGAACTTCAATTCATTCAGATCGTGGGCCTGGCTTAACAGAGTCGATTGAGATTTTTGATGAAGTGAAACGAAACTTCCCAGGAATTAAACTATCGACAGATGTACATGAAGCATGGCAGATTAACAGATTAGTAGGTCAGGTTGATCTTATTCAAATTCCAGCATTTCTATGTAGACAGACAGACCTCGTTGTAGAGGCAGCCCGTTCTTTTAAGAGTATAAATATAAAGAAAGGTCAATGGATGTCTGCAGAGGCAATGGAGCATATCGTTGGAAAAGCTAAAGATGCTAATCCGAACTGTCACGTTATGGTATCGGAAAGAGGAAGTCAATTTGGATATGACAGAGTTGTGGTAGATTTCAGAGGTGTTGATGTAATGAAAAAATTCGCAGATGAAGTCATATTAGACTGTACTCATTCAACACAAATGTCAGGAGATGGCACAACCGGTGGTGACAATGAATTGGCTAAAAAATATGCACAAGCTGCTGGAATATTTGGATACGACGGTGTCTTTGTAGAAACACATACTAATCCACAAAAAGCTATATCTGACAAGGATAGTCAAATTGAACTATCTTGGGTTGAAGATTGGATAAATACTATATGAAAGCTAAAGAATCTGCTGGGTTAGCAATTATCTTCGAGGGTAAAGTGCTATTAGCCCATACTACAGGCCGAGGTTGGTGGGGAAGCTATGGTATTCCTAAAGGTGGAATAGATGAAGGAGAATCTAAATTAGATGCTGCTATCAGAGAGACTTACGAAGAGATTGGTGTAAAAGTTCCTAAGAAGCTCATTGATAAAACTGAACATACATATACACTTACAAGTAGAAATGGAACTACCAACAAAATAGTTTATTGGTATATCGTTAAGATAGATAGTTTAAGTCAACTTGGAATAAAAGATTTAAAAATTCCCAAATCACAATTACAGGTAGAAGAAGTTGATTGGGCTGGGTTCATCGATTATAAAGATGCAATGAAAAGAACAATGAAAAGCCAATTAAATGTAATCAATAATCTGCGTGGTTCTGGTTTAATAGAAAGCTTAGATGACACT
>Ga0255047_10000153_pt1 | contig 49581 bp, 52 predicted proteins | sample JV7_2_1_MG_FD_183640 | JGI IMG/M metagenome (GOLD analysis project Ga0255047, IMG submission 183640) | Seawater microbial communities from Jervis Inlet, British Columbia, Canada - JV7_2_1 | ecosystem: Environmental > Aquatic > Marine > Inlet | place: Canada: British Columbia | collected 2016-10-06
AATACTATGAATGGCAAGAGGAATTAGAAAACGAGAAAGAATTGAGACATGAAGACTAAAACAAAAGAACTACCAAAATGGTTTAATGGAGAACATTATTCTCATGGAGAAACAGTAACAAATCCATTTAGTGGAGAAAGTTATGAATTAAATGGTGCAGAATTAAGTATGTATGATTTTATTATGGGATGTAGTATTACCTTTGAACAAGGTGGTTTATTTACTGACTGTGATCCTCAATTAGTAAGGGATTTTGATAAAGGACGTGATTGGTTCAGAGAAACCAATATGAAAGCGTACATGACATTATTAGATTAGTATGACTAAACAAGAATTTAATCAATTAAGCAAAGCTTTAACATATAAAGCTGCAGAAATAATGAAAGGAAAAGGACCAGAGTACACAGATTCTTCGGAAGATGTGTTGGATAACTTTAAATCTACAGGTGAAAGACTTAATCTATCCGCACTTAAAGTGTGGGGTATATTTATGGATAAACAATGTAGTTCAGTATTTGCACATGTAAATAATTGCGGACTGAAAGAATCAGAACCAATTGACAGTAGGTTTGCAGATATAATAAACTATTGTCACCTTGGAATGGCATTATTTAAAGAAAGAAACAAATGAAATTTAAACAAGAAGTCTTGTTTAGAGTTACAGTAGATGTAAACGGTAAACAAGAATATACAATTAATACAACAGATTATGATTACTTATGTGATAAGTTAACTGATGTGTACATAAAAGAAACATTATGACAGTATTACAAGAAGCAGTATTTTTTACTTTTATATTTGGGGCATTTTTGTTCTTAATATATCATATATTAAAAAACCAAAAATGAGTACAAGAAGTTTAACAAGGGTAATAGATAGACAAGAAGGTCTAGATTTTGCCGAAGGACATAAGCATTTAGAAAAAGCTTATATAAATATGTACAGACATTATGATGGTTATCCTAAAGGTCATGGGATAGAATTAGCAGAATTCTTACGTGACTTTAGGGTTGTAAATGGACTTGGATCACCCGGTGATGAAAAGATAGCTAACGGAACGAGTTGTTTAGCAGCTCAAATTGTGGCACATTTTAAGACAATACCGGGGCAAATATACTTATATCCATGTAATGATGGAAAGGAAGGTGTAAGTTGGGAAGACTATACGTACACCGTTTGGCCTAAAGAAGGGGAACCAACTTGGATCTCTATATACAGTAATCTTGTTAAAGAGTGTATATTTGTAGGGACAGCGGAAGATTTAATAGAAAAATATGCCGACACAGAAGAGACTAGATAGAGTTTATATAAACATAGCGGAGAACGTAAGTGTTCTCAGTTACTGTGAAAGAAAAAAAGTTGGGTGTATTATAGTTAAAGGTAATAATATATTATCTATGGGTTATAATGGCACACCAACTGGTATGGATAATGAATGTGAAGATATAAGGTACAAGAAAGGTACCCCATATGCATCCACGTGTTGGTATGTACTACATGCAGAATCTAACGCGATAGCTAAAGTAGCTAATTCAACAAATAACTGCTTTGGATCAACATTATACACCACTATGTCACCATGTAGAGAATGTGCAAAATTAATCATTCAAGCTGGTATACAAAGAGTAGTGTATAAAGAACTATATAGAGACTGTTTAGCTGGAGAAACTCTCCAAGCTATGGATTTATTAAAAGAATGTAATGTAAAATTATACAAACTAAATACGAACAACTAAGGATAATATATATATGGATGATTTAATGGAAATTATAAAAGCAAAAGAAGAACTAAATGAATTAGATTATTCGATTGCTAAATTAGAAATAGCAGAAGAAGAATATGCTGTTAATGAAGAGTATGAGAAAGCTCAAATAATGCTCGTAGAACAAAAGAGATTAAAAACAAGAAAAAGATATTTAATAAAAAAATTAAAACAATGAAAGATTTTAAACCAATGCTCGCGCAAACTTACAACCAAACACCAATAGACTTCGGTCAGAATGTCTACCAGCAGCCAAAGCTCGATGGGGTGCGATGCATATTCACGTCAAATGGTGCCTTTTCCAGAACCGGAAAAAGGTTTATGAACGTGAGACATATCGAGCAGGCGCTGGAATATATGTGGAAACACATGCCCGGTCTTATACTAGACGGTGAGTTGTATAATCATGATCTAAGGAACAATTTTGAAAAAATCATATCCTTGGTCAGAAAACAAACACCGACACACGAGGATCGGTTAGAGGCATATAATCTGGTACAATTTCATGTGTATGATATGGCATTTGCCCATTGGTGGGTATTTGGCAACGATCATATGAACTGGAGATACAAAAAAAGAATGAAATGGTTACACAAACAATTTGACCATTATAATGAGGGTTGGGAAGGACCAATTAATGGAGAGAGTGGTAGAATGATACAAGTTACCAAAACATGTAACTTAGTTACGCCTGCTATGATCAAAGTTATGCATCAGTTTTTCCTAGATCAAGGATATGAGGGCTCAATTATCAGATTAAATGGTATATATGAGCGAAAAAGAAGCAAAAATTTACTAAAAATCAAAGATTTTCACGATTCTGAAGCCACAATAATTGATTGGGTTGAAGGAAAGGGTAAAAGAAAGGGTACAATAGGTAAATTTATGGCAGAAGATCACGAAGGTATCCAATTTGGAATGCCAGTGATGGATAAATTTAAGAAATTACAAAGAAATTTTAAGAAAATGCAGAAATGGGTTGGTAAAGTAGCTACATTTACGTACTTTGAACGTACTAAACGTAACAGTTACAGACACCCATTATTTAAAGCAATAAGAAATTATGAATAAACTAGCATTGTTGATAGCAATGGAGCTGGTAACAGCAACCATCTATCACGCTGATCCAAAACAAACGGATGATACTCCATTTGTTACAGCCTCAATGGCTAGAATTAATCCGTCTAATCCTTTTGGACATAGATGGATAGCGGTATCTAAAGACCTAGAGGAACTAGGTTTTGTATTTGACACGAAAGTATGTGTAACTGGTGCTGGAGATTTAAGTGGAGAGTGGTGTGTGCAAGATAGAATGAATTCCAGATGGGTTAAGCGTATTGATTTTCTAGTCAACAAGAGTAGAAAGGGTGGTAAATGGGAGAACGTACAAATAGAATTAATACAAGAATAAATAAAAGGTTTATGTCACAAGTATGTGACAATAGGCCTTAATAATAAAAGAGTAACAGGCTTATGTCACACGAAAGAAACCTTGGGTATTTACACAAGAGACGGATAGTATATAGACGGTATCCTATAACAGATCAACCATCAGAGAAATTTGAATGGGGAAATTTTTATAAAGATGGTACATATCAATGCTATGAGTTGTTTAGGAGCAATGCTAAAATAACAACATACAAAAGCCTAAAATGGCATTTATTAGTACTATATTATTTAAACCCAGATATAGATCAAAAAGTTTTTGATCAATTAGCTAAATTTATAGCTGATAAATCAAATGGGTTTATTACATTTAGTATAAATCAAGGCCATTTAAATGATATGATTACAGAAGTAGACATGTACGACGTAGATGTACCACCAAATAATAAAATTAGAAAGATTATTTTTAATGAATTTTGTGGATTATCTTTAGCTGATAAGATGAGGATAGTTGGTACGTTGATTGGTAGGTCTAAAAAAGTGACAAAAGAATATATATATGACGCTATGATGGTTATTAATTCTAATAATGAGTTAATAACAATAAGTAAAATAGCTTATGCATATAATTGTTCCAATAGAACTATTTATAGAAATATGGGTGAGAAACTAAAACAAGAAAAAGAATTTTTAAACAAACAAATAAATGAGAAAATATAATATAGAAAACTACATTAGATATAAAGAAGATTTAAAGGCATGTATGCCATCTCCCGACAAATCATATGATGAATATACAAGAGATGAGATGGTTATTAGATTCCTACCATTGGTAGAGAATTTAGCTAGAAAATTTTCAACATCACAACAAGCATCAGGTGTTATGACCATTATGGACTTAATACAATGCGGTGGTGAAGCTTTAACAAAAGCAGTGGGTAAATTAGATTGGACAGTACTAACTAAATCAGAGGATATAGAGAAAACTTTAAAATCTTTTTATAGTAAAAGAATTAAAGGTGCTATACGTAGAAATATAGATATTAATAGAGCAGATATGCGTATACCTGAACACAAGTTAAATGAAATAAGAAAAGATAATGGTAAAGATAAGAAAATGGTTGAAATGTTTTTCAACAGTATTTTTCTTAGCATTGATGCACAACCTACAGATCATGAAGGGGATAATATGATGTATCAAATACCTGATAAATCTGAACCATACAACATACAACTACTTAACATTTACCTAAGCGGTTTACTTAAAAAACATCTTAGCAAAATGGAGTACGAGGTACTTAGATTAAGTTATGGATTGGACTGTGATAAACATTCCGCAAAAGAAATAGCTAGCATACTAAACATAAAAGGTATAAGCGATTACGTGAGGGTTTCGGAGCTCAAAAAGCAAGCAGTAAGTAAGCTCGTAGAGAACGTAGATCACTCGCAAGTGCTTGACTATCTTTGAGTTAAAATGTAAATCATATATTTAATATGTGATTATAATAATAAGCAATTTAAAAACAACGAATGAATATAAACGAAAAATTAGCTACAATTCAAACCAAATTTAAATCGAAAAAATCTCGATTTAATTCTTTCGGCAAATATTATTTCAGATCCGCCGAAGACATCCTAGAAAGCATAAAACCCTACTTATTAGAGTATGGAGTAACAGTTACTGTTAACGAGGAGTATATAGCAGATATATTTCCTATTATCAAAACCACAGCTACGCTGTATAACGATAAAGGGGAAACTATATCAGCTACTGCATTAGTAGGAGTTGATCTTAATCAAAAAGGTATGCAAATGCCTCAACGTTTCGGAACCGCATCTTCCTATGGGAAGAAATATGCGCTTGGGAATTTATTTCTCATAGACGACACGCAAGACAGCGATGCAACTAACGACCATGGTATAACCATGTCAGCGGATCAAATAAAAGCAGCGAAAGAATACGTTAAATCTGGTGGAAAACTAGAAGCTATCAAGAAAAAGTATAAAGTAAATCCTGCATTAGAAAAGGAATTAACGACACTGTAGATGAAAGAACAAGAGGTCTTGAAGAAGCTTCGTGATGATGCACATTATTACGGAGACTTCGGTAAGAAGTATTTAAGTAATTCCAGTATAGGAACCTTACTTACAAATCCTTTAGCGCTTGGTACACCATTAAAGCCTTCACCGGCTTTTTTAGTTGGAGGGTATTTTCATACTGCTCTTTTAGAACCTGATAAATTGAAAAAATATAAGGTTGTTAAAGCAGCTTCAAGAAATACCAAAGCGTATAAAGAGATGACAGGTGGTGAACTGTGTTTGTTAGAATCTGAGATTGAAAAATTAAAATTAATGACAGATACAATACTAGCAAACCACATATGTAAAGACCTTATACAAGGTAATAATGTTATATATGAGGAACCTGGCATAACAGAACTTGAAGGAGAAATGTGGAAAGGTAAAGCAGATATTATAAATAACAAAGAGAAAATAGTAATAGATTTAAAAACGTGCGCAGACATTAATAAGTTTGAATGGTCTGCCGCTAAGTACAACTACGATTCTCAAGCTTATATTTATAATCAAATATTCGGACATGAGATATTATTTATTGTTATAGACAAAACAACATTCCAAATAGGTATATTTGATTGCTCTCCAGAATTTTATAATAGAGGAGCCGACAAAGTAAAACGTGCGGTTGATCAATATAAACTATTCTTTAAGTCTGAGGGGTTTGATCCTCAACAATTTTTTATTAATCAAACACTTTAATTTAATATAATATGAAAACAAGAAAGAGAACATGCTCTGTAACGGGTATGAACACGAGTGTGAATAATTTTTATGCACACCAAAACCACGTTAAAGCCGTGGATAATTTAAGAAGATTAACTGGTGCTACAAAGGATCAGTTAACTAGAATGTTTAACCAATTAACTACATATTAATATGGCGTCAATAATAAATACAAGTATAAACCTTAACAACATTGATAAAGATAAAATTATCATTGGTAAAAAAGGAAAATATTTACCCATCAGTATTACTATTAATGATGAGGTTGATCAATTTGGTAATCAAGGACCAGTTGTAATATCTCAATCAAAAGAAGAACGTGAAGCTAAAGTTGCGAAAGTATACTTAGGTAATGTTCAAGTGGTATGGACGAATGGGAATAATGTTGCGTTAGCACCAAGAAAAGGTGTGACACAACCAACACCGGCAAAAGTAGATAAACCTAAGGTAGCCGAAGATCTACCGTTTTAAATAATATAAGGAATATATGCAAACAGTAGAGATCAATGGATTTTTGATTGACGAATTCAATCAATATGGTCTAGATGAAGGTAAAACACAGGGGATTTGTCCTCTGTGTTCTTCTGATAGAAAACCTAAACATACGAAACTTAAATGTTCTTCGTATGATTGGGAACGGGGTCTCGGAACTTGCCACAATTGTAATTCAACATATCAAATGCATACCTATAAAAGAAAAGGTAATGCAGATAAAGAATATGAAAAACCAGGTACATCACCACAGGTTATTCAATACAATAGTGAACTTAGTGATAATGTTTTAAAATGGTTTAAAACAAGAGGTATATCACCCAAAACTTTAGATTACTGTAACGTAACTGAATGTAAAGAGTGGATGCCACAAACTAGCAAGGAAGAGAATACGATCAGATTTAATTATTTTATGGGTAATGATCTTATAAATATTAAATATAGAGATGGTAGAAAAAACTTCAAATTATATAAAGGTGCTGAAAAGATATTTTATAATATTAATAGTATAGTAGGACACAACACATGTATAATTGTAGAAGGTGAAATGGATGTACTAGCTTTTGTTGAAGCTGGTATTCACAACGTGGTATCAGTTCCTAATGGAGCAACGCTTAACCAAAACAATTTAGATTACTTAGATAATTGTATAGATTATTTTGAGAACAAAGAAAAAATAATTTTAGCAGTTGATGCTGATGATCCTGGTCAAATGCTTAAGCAAGAGTTTATACGTAGATTAGGTGCTGAGGTTTGTTATTTAGTGGACTTTAAAGATTGTAAAGACGCTAATGAATACTTACTAAAATATGGAGTAGAGGATCTACGTAATGTAATTGTAATAGCAAAACAAGTACCACTAGAAAACGTATCAACATTAAAAGATGTTGAAGATGATCTTAAAGACTTTGTTAAACATGGTTTTAAACCAGGTTTTCAAGTTGGGTTATCAAACTTTGACAACATTTTTTCAACATACACTGGACAATTTATAACAGTAACTGGTATACCTAGTTCAGGTAAGTCAGACTTTGTTGATCAGATGGTTGTGGGTTATAATGCAAATTATGGTTGGAAAACCGCATTTGCATCACCTGAGAATCAACCAACATATTTACACGCACACAAGTTGATGAGAAAGGTATGGCAAGATATGCCATCACCCTCAGATATTGGTGGTAAAAAGTGGGATCAGGTGGCGGATCATGTAAATGATAATTTCTATTTTATTGATATGGATAAATATAGTTTAGAGTCAGTCCTTAGAAAAGGGGCTGAACTTGTTAAACGTAAGGGCATTAAATGCCTTGTTATTGATCCATATAATAAGGTTAGGGACATTAACGCGGCATCAGATGATGTCAACAGATATACGATGGATTATTTGGCTAAGATTGAAGTTTTTTGCAGAAAATATGATGTATTAACATTCATCGTAGCTCATCCAACTAAAATGTATAAAGGGCAAGATGGTAAAATGGAAGAACCCAATATGTACAACATAAAGGGTGGTGGAGAATGGTATGACGCGAGTTACCATGGTTTACTTGTACACAGAGATTATGAAAAGAAAAATACTAAGGTTAAAGTCTTGAAAGTTAAATTTCAGAACTTAGGAGAAAATGGAGCAGAAGCATTTTTTACTTGGGAACCTAAATCAGGTAGCTATATACCCGAAGTAAATGTAATAGATAAAAACAAAGATGTCGGCAGCTTACCATGGGAAAACTAGTAAAATTAGTATGGGTTCTTATATTAGAACTGAAGAAGAATCTAACGCTGCTGAATGGTGTTTAGAAAATGATATATGCATTACACCAAGACAATCCCAATGGCGTGTACCTAGTTGGTATATCGATATTGAGACAGGTAAGCACCCAAATAGAAAACTAATTGGTACATCACCCGATGTGTATGGTAAAAATACAATATGGGAGAAGTTAGCCGAATATCAAAAATATTATTATGACAAATATAAGAAATGAATTTTATAATGCAAATGAAGCATTTAATTATTTTTATAAAAAAATAAATAAAGATGGGGTTAAATTTGATAACACCAAAGCTTTATTTAATGTGGGTTTTACATTACACAACCCTATGGACAATCACATAAAATCTAAAATTAGAAATTGGAATCATTTTTATGCCGAATGTGAATGGCAGTGGTACTTAACCGGTGATCCAAATATTGATATGCTTGGTACACTTTATGGTAAAATACCACCTATATGGGAAAAAATGGCTGATGCTAATAGAGAAGTTAGATCAAACTATGGATGGCAATGGAAACGTGAAGGACAAATGAATTATGTTATTCAGAAGCTAAGAGAAAAGAAAGATACCAGACATGCGGTCATATCCATCTACGATGGAAAAGAAGCAAGTAGTAGGTATATGTTTGATACACCTTGTACGTGTGCAGTACATTTTCAAGTTGTAGATGATACACTAAACATGAGTGTTATGATGAGAAGTAACGACATGTGGTATGGTTTTCCAATTGATCAATATTGTTTCAGTAAACTACAACATATGGTTGCTGAAAGGGTTGATATAAAAATAGGATCATACTATCATTTTGCTACAAACCTGCATTTATATAACGATAAATTAATAAAACAAAAATGAAATATTATTTATACCATATACCTGGTAAAAAAATAGGGGTTACCTGTGATATTTATAAGAGGGTTACCGAACAACAGGGATATGAAAATCACGAATTTGAAGTATTAGAAATGTCTGAAGATATAGACTATATTTCTTATAAAGAAATTGAATTACAAAAACAATATGGATATAGAGTTGATAAAAAACTTTATAAAAACCTTAAAACCAAAACACCAATGAAAATAAATATAACCGAACAAACTACTACGTTCCCTTATCCAGTTGATAAATTAGGTATCGCTTTAAGCGATGTCCCTGGTATGAAATGGACCACAGAACACGGTGAGTTTGTTATAGATAACGATTCAATAAAATGGATCATGGAAAATGTAAAAACTTCTATGTACAATGATGATAGAAGCTATGTTTACAATAAAGCGTTTTCAAGATATTTTGAGAAACGTAACCAGCTAACAATTCCGTTAGAAAAATCATGCTGTAAAAAAGAATGCGAATGCAATGGGTATGAGATGTTTGATCTTATTAGAGATTGGGCAGAAGCTAGAAGTATCTACACAGATGGAGACATTAAAACACAGTACGTGAAGCTTCAAGAGGAATCTGGAGAATTAGCAAAAGCTATATTAGATCACGATGAGTTTGAAACTGTAGATGCTATAGGTGATATGGTAGTTGTATTAACTAACCTAGCGCGTTTAGCCGGAACAGATATAGAGTTTTGTATCGAAGCAGCGTACAAAGAAATATCATCACGTAAAGGTCAAATGATTAATGGAACATTTGTTAAAGATGAATAAGAAAGAAATAAAATTCAGGGACCCAGTAGTAGAACAAGTTGTAGATCAATTTATTCAAAGGTCAGATGTTGGCTTCAACAAGTATGGAGTAACGTTAGACGAAGAACGTGTAACGGGTATTAAAAACCTCACTGATTATCTAGAAGATACAAAAGAGGAATTAATGGATGCTGTGTTGTATATACAATCAGCCCAAAATAGTCTATCTAAGTTTAAAAACTGGATCAGACATGGTAAAGACTATGGTAAAATTTAAAAGGAAAAAGGGTCCTGTTCAAGCGAAAAAAACAACGATTGACGGGATCAAATTTGCTAGCGGATTAGAAGCGTATATGTATAAAGCTTTAAAAGCAGCTAATGTAAAAGCTGATTATGAAAAGAGAACATTTGAGATTTTTCCTTCATTTGAATTTAAAAACAAATCATATGAAAGACAAACAAATGGTAAAGGTAGTATGATTAATAGAGGGGATAAAAAGATCCTTGGTATTAAATACACACCTGACTTTGAAGGTAAAGATTTTATAATTGAATGTAAGGGTAGACCAAATGATACGTTTCCTTTGCGTTGGAAGATGTTTAAGAAATTAATAACATCAAATAAATTTACTAAGTGTACATTGTATAAACCACAAAATCAAAAAGAATGCGACGAGACCGTGAACTTAATTCTTGGGAGGAAAAACAACTAGCAAGAAGAAAATATGCTGAAAGAAAAATCGATCGTTGGGTTAAATGGTCGTTTGAACAGCGTGGTATGGTGTTATACAAAGATTTAATAAAAATTAGAAAACAATATAAAATAGAAAATTATGGCTAGATCAATATATGGTTTTGTTTACCGAGATAAACCAAGAAAAAAAAGACCTGGTATTCATTCAAAGTGTAGACATACTAACCATAAAACAGGTAAATATTATTGTGGAGCAAAATATAAAGGACAAGGAAGATGAAAATAGTTAAATATGAAATAAGCTTTGGTATATTCCAAGGAGTATTGTTTGGATATAGACAATATGTGGATTATGAGGAAAATAAAATAGATCACGTTGTGTATTTAGGATTATTCGATTGTTGTGTAAGCTTATACTATATATAAGATGGGTTTATTTGACGAAAGAATACCTTATAAACCTTTTGAATACCCAGAGTATTACACAGAAGGATGGTTGAAACAAGCACAAGCTTTTTGGTTGCATACAGAAATATCAATGAGCGGTGATGTAAAAGATTGGAATGAAAAATTAAAACCAGCTGAAAAAAATCTTGTAGGAAATATCCTATTAGGTTTTGCTCAGACGGAATGTGCGGTGTCAGATTATTGGACACAGAATGTTGTTAAGTGGTTTCCAAAACACGAGATACAACAAATGGCTATGATGTTTGGATCACAAGAAACAATTCATGCGGTAGCGTATAGCTACTTAAATGAAACTCTAGGTTTAGAAGACTATGAGGCGTTTTTACATGAACCAGCCACATCAGCGAGGTTTGATAATTTAGTGTCTTACGATGGTAAGGTTGATCCAATAGAAATTGGTAGATCAATAGCTATATTTTCAGCTTTTGCAGAAGGAGTTAGTTTATATTCTGCATTCGCGGTGTTATATAGTTTTCAAATGAGAAATTTATTAAAAGGCGTAGGCCAACAAATGAAGTGGAGTGTGAGAGATGAATCTCTTCATTCTAAAATGGGATGTAAATTGTTTAGACAACTTTGTGAAGAGACTAAAGGTTTAAAAGATGATGTTGAAAAGAAAATTTTAAAAGCAGCAAGGATCTGTATTGAACTAGAAGAAAAGTATATAGACAAAATGTTTGAGATGGGGGATTTAGAAAACCTTACATCTTATGACTTAAAACAATTTATTAGAAAAAGAGGAAATGAAAAACTTAAAGAACTCGGATATGACGAGATCTTCGACTATGACAAAGAAGCCGCAAAAAACCTGGATTGGTTTTATCATCTTACTGGTGGGCTTACTCATACCGATTTTTTTGCTATCCGTCCGACCGACTACAGCAAAGCTAACGAAGGAGAAGATTTTGAAGATATTTGGTAGCAGATGAAATATATAATTTTATTATTACTAGTTGGATGTGGAGAAAATTTTATTACACCAGCTGGATGTATAGATGAAACAAGAATTATACCATACAAGGACCGTGTATGTACCATGGAGGTGGAATATGTGTGTGGATGTAATGGGTATACATATATTAATAAGTGCTACGCTGAGGCAGACGGATTAACAAAAACGTGGCCAACAACATTACAAGAAAACTGTAAACAATAAAATTAAATTACATGAGTAAAATGAAATTAGAATATATATGGTTGGACGGTTATAGTCCAACGCAAAACTTAAGAAGCAAGACATTAATTAAAGAGGATTTTAGTGGAGAGTTAAGTGATTGTCCTATGTGGTCATTTGATGGAAGTTCTACTAAGCAAGCAAAGGGTAGTTTATCAGATTGTTTAATGAAACCAGTTGCTCTGTTTAACGATCCATGCAAGGATAATAGTTATTTAGTTATGACTGAGGTACTAAATGCCGATGGAACACCACATGTGTCCAACGGGAGAGCTACAATTAATGATGATGATGAAGATTTCTGGTTTGGATTTGAACAAGAATATTTTTTATGGGATAATGAAAGAAATAAACCATTGGGGTTTCCAATGAAAAATTTTTTACGTGAACAAGGACAATACTATTGTAGTGTTGGAGCTAAAAATACATTTGGAAGAGAAATTGTAGAAGAACACTTAAATCAATGTTTAGAAGCTGGTATAAATGTTGAGGGAATAAATGCTGAAGTAGCACCAGGTCAATGGGAATATCAAATTTTTGCTAAAGGAGCTAAAAACGCAGGTGATCAAGTATGGGTATCAAGATACTTAGCTGAAAGAAATGCTGAACAAGATTGTTTGTCAATTAATTGGCACCCTAAACCTATAAAAGGAAATTGGAATGGATCAGGTATGCATGTTAACTTTTCAAATTGGATCATGAGAACATTAGGTAATAAAGATATATTCTATAAGATATGTGGGGCTTTTGGTGAAAATATAAAAAGACATATTGATGTTTATGGTGAACATAATGATAAACGATTAACTGGTGATCATGAGACTCAATCGATTAACGAATTCTCATATGGAGTATCTGATAGAGGTGCTTCAATAAGAATACCCATTGGTACAGTGAAAGACGGGTGGAAAGGAAGATTAGAGGATAGACGACCATCATCCAACGCTGATCCATATAAAGTGGTGGCTGTAGTTATAAAAACAACAAAAGAAGGTATAGTTTTATAAAATTAAAAATTAAATGAAAGAAAATAAATTATTAGAAATGCAAAATAAGATCGATGCAATGACAAGAGTATTGCAACAACTTATAAATGAATTACGCCAAGTAAGGGATTTATCCATTGGCACATTAGAAACAATGAAGAAAATGCCTTCATATAAAAAAGCTTTAGATAAACTTAAAGCAGATGTAGTGGAAAAAGCTAAAGAACCAAAACAATTTGAAACAGTAGAAGAACTAAAAAAAAACAAAGGTAAATAGATATGTGGGATAAAAAATGGAAGAAAGGTATTGACTACCCAAAATGGGGTGATACCGATGTGTACAAACAAACAATCACTGGAGGATATTTATTTAATGGGGAGACACCTAAAGAGGCATATGAGAGAGTATCTAAAGCTGTTGCTAAAAGATTATATAAACCTGAGATGGCAGAGAAGTTCTTTGATTATATATGGAATGGTTGGTTATGCTTAGCATCACCAGTACTATCCAATACAGGAACTGATAGGGGTTTACCGATCAGTTGTTTTGGTATTGATGTAGCGGATTCTATATATGATATTGGAACTAAGAATTTAGAAATGATGCTATTAGCTAAACATGGTGGTGGAGTAGGTATTGGTATTAACATGATCAGACCGGCTGGATCTACCATAACAGGTAACGGTACATCAGATGGTGTTGTGCCATTTTGTAAAGTATATGACTCAACAATATTAGCTACAAACCAAGGCTCTGTAAGAAGAGGGGCTGCGTCTGTTAATATAAATATAGAGCATGAGGATTTTGAGCAGTGGTTAGAGATAAGAGAACCTAAGGGAGATGTTCATAGACAATCACTGAATTTACATCAGTGTGCAGTCGTAGGAGATAAGTTCATGCGTAAGCTAGAACAAGGTGATGTTGGGGCAAGAAATAAATGGGGTAAGTTATTACAAAAACGTAAAGCAACTGGAGAACCTTATATATTATTTAAAGGTAATACAAATAAAGCAAACCCTAAAGCGTATAAAACAAACGCATTAAAAGTTCATATGACAAACATATGCAGTGAAATTGTTTTACATACAGACGAGACACATAGTTTTGTGTGTTGTTTAAGTAGTTTAAATTTAGCAAAATATGAAGAATGGAAAAATACAAACATTATACAAGATTCTATATGGTTTCTTGATGGGGTCTTGGAAGAATTTATACAAAAGGCGAAAGGGCTTAAGGGATTTGAAAACGCGATTCGATCAGCAACTAAAGGAAGAGCTCTCGGACTCGGTGTCCTCGGTTGGCATACTTATTTACAGGAGAAAGGCATCCCGTTTGAGGGACTACTTGCTCAATATGAAACCAGGAGAATATTTAGTCAAATTAAAATTGAAAGTGAAGAAGCTTCTAGAGTTCTTGCTGAAACTTATGGTGAACCTTGGTGGTGCACTAATACTGGTATGCGTAATACTCATCTTCGCGCCATTGCTCCTACTGTCAGCAATAGTAAGCTTAGTGGAAACGTTTCGCCAGGAATAGAACCTTGGGCAGCTAATGTTTTTACAGAGCAAACAGCTAAAGGTACTTTTATTAGAAAAAACCCATCATTAGTTAAGATGTTAAAGAAACATAAACTAGACACAGATGTTATATGGGAAAAAATACTAAAAGATGGTGGATCAGTACAAGGGATAAAACAACTTAATGAAATAGTTATTGGAGACCATGATATACCTATTAAAGAAGTCTTTAAAACATTTAAAGAAATAAATCAACTAGAGTTAGTGAGACAAGCTGGATTAAGACAACAGTACATAGATCAAAGTGTTAGTCTGAATTTAGCGTTTCCTCATGAGGCTCCACCCAAGTGGATTAATACTGTGCATATGGAAGCTTGGAAGAAAGGAATTAAAACCCTTTATTACACACGAACAGAGTCTGTATTACGTGGGGATATAGCAGCACAAGCTATGGATCCAAGTTGTTTAGCTTGTGATGGTTAATTAACAATAAGATAATATTAATTTAATTAATATTATGGACATTAGTGTGATAGTCTTAGTATGAATCACACACACACAAACAAATACAAACATCCACATTTTATCGCGTTAGTTACCGTACTAATATTATTAGTAGTGGGTACACTAATATCACAGATACCTATAAACTAGAAAAGGGGATCATTACGATCCCCTTTCTGGTTACAAGAACTTATGGGTATGGTACGCCCAGTTATATCGTTCCTGAATTTCTTATAAGCAGCATACACACGTGCAATCCGCACATCCACACTCCCCTTTATTTATTATTAACTTACTTATCATTATGTTCCACCATAAAATACATTTATTTTTTATCTTTTCCATTGTCTTTTTTATTTTTATCACTCCATCTTTTTCTTTTTTCTTCTAATTTTGTAAAATCTTCTACACTATAAACAGCTGTAGTTACAACAGTAACAGTAGTATCATTTTTCACAATCTCTTTTTCTATATTGATAGGTTTAATCATCTCTCTTTTTGCATATTTATCCATTTTCATTTTTCTTTTATGATCTGGACCACCACAACATATTACAATGGCTATAATTAGCATAGTTATAAATGTTATTAACGTGTATAGTTTACTGTACTTTTTCATTTTTGTTTTTGTTTAGTTTTTAGTCTTTGCTCCTCCACCACTAGTTACAGGGTTAGAAGCTACGGGGTTACCTGAAAATCCACTAGTACCAGAAGTACCAACACTAGATGGAACTGGGATTTGAGTGGTTGGGCTTATGTTATTATATTGTATACTAGAACCAGAACCTTGTACACCTTGATAATTTCTATTGTAATTATAATAATCATAATAATATCTATTATTATAAGGACTATAATATGGTGTGTGTCTCATGTAGTTATATCCCACAACGTTATAAATAACCTTTGGTTTAATTTCGCTTATTGGTATTTTTAAAGTATCACCCATCTCGGTTACAGCCAATACATGTGTGACTTTTACTTCATCATTAATGGTTTCTTTCCTAATCTTATATATAGAGGAAACACAACCATTCAATAAGAGTATACACCATAGTAATACACTAGCAGCAAATACAAAAAATACTTTACTTTCTAATGTTCCTTTTTTCCGTGTTTTTATCATATGCTTATTTTAATATTAAAACACAGAAGCTGTATTAACTTCATTAATTGCGTCTTGTATATCTTTTAAATTTGCTGGGAGTAATAAATCTAACCCAGCTTTAAATACTTCTTCTTTGATACCCTCTTTAAAAATGATAACAGTAGGTGCCATACGTATTTTATATTTCTTTTTAGCATTCGGAGCTTTAGCGATGTCGACTCTATAGTATATCGCGTTTTTAATCTTATCCCAGTCGGAAAAACAGTTCTCAGCATTAAAGGCAGCCCAAAACTCCACAACAATAGGTAACTTATTATCATCTCCAAATACGTGATGTTCTTTAATTTTTTCTTCGAAGTTTGAATCCTCGATCCAATATCTTTCAGGTACGTTTTCTTGTGCAATTGTTATATGTGTTATTAAAATTAAGATTAAAGTAATTGATTTCATATTATTTGTTTTTTTGTAAATCGTATAAACGTTCGTCCATTTTTTCTAGTGTTTCTTTGATCTCTCCAACATCCTCTTGTGTGTCCATGATTGTTTGACGAATTAATTCATCTTTCATATCAAATTCCATTTTTGATATTTCTGGTTTAGGTAGTTCCTTTGCTTCTTGTATGTCTGCTTGTAAAGTAAACCACACACCAGCAAGAGATATAATTCCAAGAACTATAGCAGCAATTGTTTTAATTGATATATGAAAATCTGGCTTACCATCATTATCAATATCTATACCCATTTTTAAATTTTCATCAATTTTTGTCGCCATTTCTTATTTTTTGTTTAATGTTATATGCAATTATCACAATAATGATAATTATAGGGAATACTAAAAGTTCTTCCATTACTTAAATGTTATATTAAATCCAACCTTTGCATTGTAAATATCTTTATCCCATAGTTTAGAATATTCACCCTCTACAAAAAACCCAAATGCTTTTTTAATTTTCCAACCCAGTACTAAACCAGCTTGATAATCCACCCAATTTTCTTTACCTTCATTCTCCATTGCATAGAATTTCCCATAACCAAATTCTTCATCTCCCGCTATTTGTTTATGGAATGGCATTACACTAACGTAGTTGTGCAACCAAAAGTTATTGCTGTAATGATAAAAATCATAACCAGCTATTAGAGATAAATAACCCATTCGGTTTATACCATCATAAATTTCATTGTTGTAGTCGTTGACAATATTCTTAAAAACATGTTTTCTAAAATCTAAATCTGAATCTGCAACCCTTTCACCATCCACGTTTTTCCAATACCAATCACTATCCTCATCATCATTTATTTTATACCAATGATCAGTGTAATCATGCGCGTATGCTAAATCCCACCAGTTAACAGAATCTGGTCTTAAGTACTCTTCTATTGGATTTAAACCAAAAACCTTATCAGACGTTCTGTATATACCACCTAATGATATGTTTAATTTTTCCCCTATTTTAAATCTACCTCTAACATCCACGGCTGCGTAGTTAAAATTAATAGCACCTTCTTCTCTTACTTCACCCTTAACAACATACCACGGACCTAAGTATCTCAAAAAATATCTTTGATTATTATATTCATTTCCTCTCTCTCTCACCCAATCATAATTAAATAACCATTCCCAATTGTCCACATTACCAACACCTGATGATAACGCGATCGGTCTTTCTGATCCATCATAAAATTGGTTTTGTTTATTCTCATAATCAAATCTAGCTAATTTCCTCCAACCAATGGAATACTTGTAGTTAAAATCTGGTTCATTTGTAACATCTATCACTTCTCCCGTTTGTGTTACAAAGAATTCTTTCATAACATCTTCACGTGGTATTGTTATAGCACCTGATGTATAAACTGTAGAATGTTGAAATAGTTTTTTAAAAAACTGAGCATTAGTATTCAAGCTAATGAACATAAAAATAAATGTTAATAGTAGTTTCATAATTGGTCTTTTTAGTTTAATCACTTGATTACATTAATTTTTACTTATCTTTTTAAAATTTCTCTTGTAAGTACTTCACGTTTCAAAATTTCCCTTCCAGTATTTTTGGTTTTATCTTCCTTCTTTTTTATTTCTAATTCCCACATTGCCCATCCACCAAGTAAGGCAATTTTTTGCCAGTACTCTGATTCATCACTAATCGCATCAGCTATATTATTACTTTTTTTAATAACCCTATCTAAGGGAATATTTAAGCCCGCTGATAATATTTGAGCACCAGCTAAATACGCTGGGTTATCTAAACTAAATCCTTTTTCTTTTATTTCTTTAGCATCCCAACTCATTGTTCTACCAGCTGATCTTAATTTAGAAACTTTTGATGATATTGGTGGAGATAGTTTTAATATCTCTAATGCAGCACTCTCATAGTCAGGTCTCTTCTTTTCACTTTCTTGATATATTTTTAGTATTATATTTTTTACTGTGGCTACAGCCGCGCCACCTATACCCAACCCTCGTAATAAAGAATCCATCATACCATTTGCTGTTCTAATTGCTTTGTCTTGAGGTATATCATCATCATCATCATCAAACAACATAACAAATAAAGCATTTTGTACAGCGTTAAATATTATATTTTGGATAACACCATAGTATATAATTTTAGAAACATTAGTTTTCCAATCACCCCTACCATTAACTAAATCCATAGATGCTTTTTTTATTAACCTAGCATACTGCATTGGGGTATTACCAAATGCTAATATAATCCTACCAGCAGCGCTTGCTTGTTGCATACTAATTCTATCTGTTCTACTTGATTGTTGTGCTTCTTCTGATATTTCATAAAAATCTAAAAATGCTTGTGTTTCAGCTTCAGTTTTAGACATACCATCTTTAATATATGTATTTATTCTATTTCTATAAAAACTAGCACCACCAGATGCAATAGCGAAACTATCTGCTATCTGAGTCAATATAAATCCCTTTTTAAGCAACATACTTATAACACCTGTAACACTACCACTCTGAGCAGCGTCAGCAATTTCTGATTCTGTTACATTTATTTTTAAACCCCTTCTTCTGGAAACTAAAAAGTCTGAATTAAATAATCTTATAAAATCTTTCCAAAATTGCGGTTGATTAGCAAAAGCTTTACCAGCGGCTAATACATTGTTGTCGGTCCAGTTGATATAGTTAACTGCTGATATGGTTTGAAGCACTGCTGATCTTGTATTTAAGAACATAATAGCACCAACTGAACCATTTATCCAATTCATAATATCATCCACTTGTTTATTACCACTATTGGATTTATTGGTACCGGTTTTCATTCTCTTTAAAATATTCTTTAAAGCAACAACATATGAAGTACCGTATGCTGCTTCAAGCTTAATCATATTTTGTGGTGAAAATATTATATCTACATTTTCTTGCCACTCTTGTAAATACTCTGCTCTATTAATAGTATTTATACCCCCTATCATATCTGTTGTTAATGTACCTGATAGCCATGTTTCGGTGGGTGGTGGATATTCTTTTCCTTTTAATATTTTAACTAATTCATTTGCAAATGTTTTAAGGTCTTGATTATTGTCTATAAACTCAGTTAACTCTTTTATATCTTTTTTTGCTAGTCCAGGTATTTCTTGGCCTTGTACATTCCATATATAAACCCTTAAAGCATTTTCATACGTAAATCCATCCAGAGCTTCTTTTTTTAATGTCTTTGGTATACCTTTGAATTGTTTTTTTAATTCCACAAAATCATTTGAGACAGATATTTTGTCTTTTGTTATAGTGGCTTCAGCTCTATTAAATGGAGCTAATAAATTCTTTTTTAACCAAGCCATTTGAGCATCACCTTCTTTACCTTTACCTAACAATTGATACATTAAGCCAACAAAATCCTCGGCTGAATTAGGTATCATAAAATTAAATTTACCTTTACTAGCACCTATTGTTTTAGCTCTTGCTGGTGAGTATTGTTTGTTTCTACCTATACCAGTTTTCTTTTCTATTATAATGTTAAATTCTTCATTTAGTTTTTTTGCTTTACTAAATTTAACATGTTGAACTTCTGATTTAACATCTATTTGATCTAAAATTTCTTTAACAGCTTTTACATTTCCCCACACGTCATCAGCAAAATAAAAATTATTATAACCTTTAGCTGCTTTTTCAGCAACCCAATTTGCTTTGGCTATTGGGCTCCCATCTTCTAAACCCGTAATATTTTCTAATGGAATATTAAGACCAATACCTTTTAGAAAATCATGTATAGCAACCATAGATTCTTGTGGTCTTGCTGTTACTATAAATATATCTTTACTACCAAATTTCCCTTGACGTTTTATAGCAAGATCAGCCAACGGCCCTTTCTTACCCTCAACAACTTTACTGAATTGAGAAAAATCAAAAATTGCTCCAGCGTCTTCTAACGCTCTAGATTTGACAGCAAACTCTGTAGCGCTAAGTTTACCTTTCTTTCCATTAGGAAGCGTGTAAAGCACCTTAGAATTAGTTTTTGCTAGAGTATCATCAAAATCAAAAACACTTATACCTTTTTCAGGGGTTTTTAAACTTCTGGAAAACACCATGGCTTTATCATAATTTTCTAATACTTTCACTTGATCTTCCACTGATTTACCTTTAGATAATTTTGGATAAAAAACCTTTGCATTTTTATTTGCTGCTAGCTTAGATTGTTTAATTATTTTTTTATATGTTTCAATTTCTTTTGCTGTGGCTTTTGTACCGTCGGTATTAATTTTAAATTGCTCAAATAACGTTTTTCCAGTCGGTATCCAAATTATACTACGCGGGTTTATTCCACCTTTAATAACAGCAACAAGTTTATTGAAATATCTTTTAATCCAATTGGTTTCGCCTGGTGGCATTTTTTGTGTTAATCCAGCATCAGTTAATTTAGTATTATCATCTTTTGCTAAAGCTATAACATTAAAGTTTTTTATTATTTCATCATAAGCTGCTTTAAAATTAACTTTAGGTTTTTTTCCTCTGGCTTTTGTCCCATTTAATGATGCATTTAATAACGCTCTATACGTGTCTGTAGCCGGCCTTGCGTGCTCCCATTCTACGTTTTCTTTACCAGCTTTAAAACCTTTTGTGTACGCAGTTATTTGTGCTCCTTGTTTGTGATAGTGGTTTGTTATATTAGAAACACCACCTAAAAAAGAAGCTATAATTCTAACATTTTTTGGATCCCGTTTAATTAATTTATCAAATCTCATCCACATTTGTCTATGTACAATACGCGCAATGTAATTAAATTTATTTAAACTGCCATTAGCTATAGCTTCTAACATAGACTTTTCTCCTTGTGGAAACATCTTGTTATAGGGAATGCTTAATAACCTAAAATCCTCATTAGTTAGTGGAACCTTTTTACCTTTAACTATTTTAGTAAATGGTTTTCCAAAAGCTTGATCTTTATTGTCAAATATTTTTCTTATTTCTTCTTTTGTATAAAATGAAGTATATGTTTTGGTCTTTAAAAACAATTGGTAATTTTTACCACCGTACGTTAACATGTTTCTAGGAAATTCAGGCATAAGAACGTTAGTTAATCCTTCTGTGTACGTTGCCTTATCGTTTTTCTCTTTTGTCGCATCAAAATTTGGATTAAGAACTTTTTTCTTTTCTCCATTAATTATTACTCTTTTATACTTTTGTTGGCCTAATAATGTTTTTCCTTTTCCAGCTTTGTATTTTCTTAACAGATCTCCATCCTCAATGTTTTTTGAATCGTTAGCAAATTTTCTTGAAAACTGTATATCACTTCTACCAGCTCTTGTATCAGCTTTAACTTGCTTTTTACCTTTAGCTGTTTTGAGATCCATTTTCTCAATTTGCTTATCAATAATAGTATTAGCAGTAATCGCTCCTTTTAATTTAGCAATACCTTTTAAGAACTGTCCAATGGTTCTATCGTATATATTTAATTGACCAGGCTTTGTGATCCCCATATCTTTTTGAAATTGCTTAATTGTTTCAATAGATATGTTATCTCTAAACTTTGGTTTTAATCTTTTAACATTTACTTGACTAGTTGATCCTAAACTTCTTCCCTTGGGAGTTGTAATATTTCCTGTAGGATCCACATAGTCTTCGTAAAAATAATTGAGTATCACATTAGACAAACCTAATGATCTACCCTTAACATCTTTACTAACCGGTATAGTTTCACCTTGCTTATTGATTCTAGCCTCACTAGTGGAAACGTTATAAGGTGGTAATAATTTTAAAAATCTTCCAGCTTCATCCACTTGCGCAAAATCACTTTGTATACTCCCTGCTTCAGAGCTTTCTGGTATACCATTTACAATTTTTCTAGCGTATGTAAGATTTTTTGTTGCGTCTTTAATTTTTGACTCAGGTATATTATAAATTATAGATGCAACTTTAGCCCCAAAATTGTCAGATATATATTTAAAGTTAGCCAAAGCAACTTGTTCTTTTTTTATCTTTACAGCCTCATCTATTTGTTTTTTATTATTTTTTACATTATTAAAATCTCTTGGATCAATTAATGTTGGTGTTTTTTCTGATTTTTTAGGCGCTAAATCAAGTTCTTTTTGTTTTACCGTTTGAGTGTCTGGAAGTTTTTCTGGATTAACTTGTTTTGTTTTACGGGTGTATTCTTCTACGATACCTGGACCAATTCTTCTACCTATAACATTCCCCATGTACGTACTTAATTTTTGGGATTTTCCAGTCTTTGGATCGATTGGTTTATAGTTTTTCATTATACTTTCAAACTCTTTACCTAAAAGAGCTTCAACCTCTTTAACGTCGAATTTGTATGGAACATTTCTTTTAGCTGCCCATGTTTTTAAAGCATCTTTACCTAATTTTTGATACTGTGTAAGTAATGATTCAATATCTATATTAACATCAGTTGGATCGTTTTTATATTGTTTTGCTAACTCATCAATACTAACTTCTTTCTCTGCTTTAGATTTTACCTTTTTACCTTTTACACCCTCACCTTTTTTAGCTAATTCTATAGATCTACCGGATAGCTTACCGCTTTTTTTAGAATCTTCTGAGTAATCTAGTATAAAATTATAAAGATCTTTACCATCTTTAAAACCAATGTCATTATCTCCAAACACCACACCAAACCTTTTTGCGAACCAATCCATTAATTTTTGTATAAAATTCTTATCAAGTTGTTCATACTTAATATCATTCTCGATTATATAAGAGAAAAACTGTGTTACGTATTCACTAGGACTTTTCTTCAATTCTGCATCAGTATACCCCCTATCTTCCAATCTTTTAATCACACCGTCGTATGCTTCTTTGTTATTTGTTTTAAGTATATTTAAAAAATCCTTACCTAATTCCGCTGTGATTTCTGTATCCACAACATTGTGAAGTACCTCATGCATCCCTGCGGCTATAAAACCACCATTTTGTATTGCCGCGGTAAGCATAACATCTTTATTTAAATACTGAACCCCAGCTATATCTTTTGCTGCCTCTTCTGCTGAACCAAATTTTTTGAAAAACTCATCACCAGTTAACACAATGGTTTTTTTACCAATACGCTCACCTGCCTTTGTTGCTTTTTCAATTTCCTCTTCTGTTGCTTTTTCACCTGCTATCCGTGCTTTTTGACCCGCTCCAATTAATGCAATTCCCATATCCAGTTTTTTTATTCTTTCCATTTCTGGTTCAACTAATGCTGGATCTGTTTGTGTTATTTCTATATTTAATTGATTTCTTTCCATCATCAAATCAAATATAGCTTGTTTAGCTTTCACTGTATAATTGCTAGGTATTTTTAAACCAGCATTTCGCATACTACTTAAATGTTGTAACTCACTATTCATTTGTTCTTTGGTCATGTTGTAGTAGTTACCACGGGCATCTTTTCTTAAGAATTTATTTTTTATATTTTGTTCAGCAGCAATAAAAAATTCGTTAGCTTCTTTAAAACCCCCACCTCTTAAATCAAATCTAGTTGCGACTTCTCTAGCGGTATTACGTAGTTCTGTTACGGTTTGACTAGCCACACTAGCTCCCCCCGGTAAAACCACACCAACAATACCTCCAGCTATCATTGAGTGTTTTATTTCTTTAGTATCTAAGTAGGTTGTTATGGGCTTTTCTAATTGTGTTGCTTTAACCACTTGACTTATCACAGTTTGACCACCCTCTGTAAGAAATTCTATTGCACCACCTTCTCCCGCTCTTATACCCGCTTTACCTACACTTTTAGCTATCTGTTTCATTTCAGTGTTATAGATAGACGTTAAAAAATCTTTTGCACTTCCAGTCCAACCTAAACCTTTACTGAATCGTCTAATAAGCTGAACCGCACCAAATCTTTCTAATGCGGTTTGTATACCAGCTGCACCAGCAGCTTCCCCGGGTTTAGCATATTTTCCTTGGTTAATGGCTTTTTCAATATTTTCTTTAGTTGGTTCTATATTATCATTTCTTAATCCTTGCTCAATTGCTTCCATATAATTACCACCATACTCTTGTCCAAAAATGGAAACCAAACCAAGTGATGTTAATGCTGGACTTTTTAATAGTGTACCCGCCATCACAGCCGTCATTTGTGGTAAAGCTTCTCCAACGGTTTGTATAATATCAGTCACACCTATATCCCTCCAACTATCTCCAAAATCAGCTTTATTGAATTTTATACTCTCCATTTTTAATTTATCTACCTTCGCCACCTTTCTTTTAACTTTCTCTTCTATTTCAGACTTTTCTCTTTTTAAATCCTCCAATTTTTCCGCAACTGTCATTCTACCTTGGAGGTTAGGTTTGTGGTAAAATGTTATAGCATTTGGATCTTCTGTTTCCCCACCTTTAATTTGTTGATCAATTGTTGCTATTTTCCCCTGAAATCTACTTAATTCACCTTCTTTCCACTTTGTAACCATTTGTGTCATACCACTGTATATACTTTCAAATAAAGGGTTATTATATTTACTACTAAGAAAAACATCTTCTCTTCTAAAATAAGCTTTGTTCTCTGTTGCCATGACATTTTCAGTAACCTCACCTATTTCTTCTAAACGATTTGAATAAAATTTCGATTTAAAAAAAGGTTCATATACAGTCTTGTTTATATATTCATCCAATTTTTCATTCATCTCATCCACCCTTTCATTTAACACTTTTGATGTGTCTTCACCTATTGTTTTTTGTAAATCCCTTGTGTATGCATTAATGTTATCTTTTTCTAAAATAAATCTTTGCTTTATATTATGCAATATAGCTGGATCATTATTTACCGCATTGGTAACAACATCCATAGTTGCTGTTTCAAATTGTTCACTATCTGAATAATCCACATAGTCAATTGGTAAATATTTTTCATATAACTCTATAGCCCCAGGTGTTGGTGTTGGTTTTTGAGTTTCTTTATTCCAATAAACTAAATCCTGACCAGGTGAATTATGTTCTTCGTACGCATTAAGTCTTTCTATTGGAGTTAAATCTAACCAATTTTCAAATTCACCTTCTCCTTTAACAGCACTTGTTAACCTTTCGTTGTATTTAAATATTTCATCCTTTCGTCTGGGTGTTTTTGATTTTTCTTTTTCTTCATTTATTAGTAAATCCGCTGGCTTTTGAACTTGTGCACGTCCCGTAGTCCCCTGTTCAACCAAAGGTGGTTCTAATGTTGATGTTAAGTCTTGTTGATCTGTTTCAACCTGATCTGGTTGTTGTATAGGCTCTAATGCACTTACAAGTGGGTCTTCTTCTACCACCGTAGTATCTTCTCCTACCAAAACAGCGTCTGGAAATTTTATTAAAAATTCCTCTATTTTATCATCTGGAAGGTTATATATGTCATCTCCTACTTTATATCTTGGCATCAGTTTTATTCTTTAAACTTATCGAAATCTGTTTCGTTATTATCTTTTTTCTTATTTTTTTTATTTTTAAACATATTCTGTATTAGTGCCCTTATTTTTTTTGCGTCTTCACTACTACCATGTCGGCCTTTCACTAGAAGTCCTATGAGTGTTTCTACTCTACTTGGATCTGTTAAATCAAATGTTCTTGATTCTTGCTTTTGACCCATAGCTACATTAAATGTAACACTGGTAGGATCAGGTTCTTCTCCTTCTTTAAAAGGACCCACTGGAGCGTCTAACTCAACACTAAGAATTGTATTTGTACCTAATGTTTTATCTTTAAAGTAACTTGAAGCACCTTCTTGACTTGACAGTGCAGTATTAATTTTACCAAAATCAGATTCTGCTGTAGTCACCGTTTCATCAACTATAACCGTCTCTTTATCTACAAGCGTTACACGTTCTTTAAGACCATAGTCGTGCACGGCGGTATTTGCTAAGTATTTTAAAGCTTCATTTCGTTGGTAATCTTTTACTTGTTCAGCGGTGTATTTACTACCTTCTTCTGGAACCTCACCCCAAGTGAATTGGTCTAAACCTTTACCCATACCTTTCTCCATTATGTCTTGATAAATTATTGACATGTCTTGATCATCCATATCTTTTGAATCCACTAAAGATACCAAGCTACCATTTTGTATTAATTCCATTTGAGCAGCAACCTTACCATTTAAGGGTGTATCGGGATTTTCAGCGTCATAATATGGATTTATTATTTGTTTACCATTATAATTTATAAATTGTGGTATTGATTCGCCCATATCTACTCTCCATTGTTTTATTTCTGTACCCTTCATTCCCACATCAGGACCCTTTATTACCTCATAGTATATAGGATTAATATCTTCCCCACCGTCTAATGTTATTCCCTCTTTTACTATTTGTTCTAATTCAGGTTTTATGTCAGGTACTGTTTCAAATAATTCCCCACCATCCGCACTCATTTGTGTAAAAGCACTAACGTTAAATTCTATTGGTGATTCAACAACAACTTCATTTCCACTAGCGTCTGTGTAGGTTTGTGTATCCATAAACAAAACCAAGTTACCATCTTTTCCAGTAACAATACTTATGTCAGCATCACCACCCTCTAGACCTAATAATATTCTTTGTATACCATCAGAATTTTTTGATGATATTGCTCCAGCAGTATTTGGTTCTAATTTTAATTTTTCTTTTAATGTTTTTATTGCCGTAACCATTAATGGTGCTGCTGATTGAAATTCTTTTATCTGATTGTTTATTTGTGCTAGTTCTTTTGCTCCTTCTTGTTGAAGTTCCGGGTGTTTGTCCATTGCGTTTTTGACTTCAACATAACGATCCTTTAATGCATACATATAGTTTTGTTTGTTTTGATCAAACTTAGCATTACCCACATTAGCCATACCTTCAACCTTTGCTAGTTCAGTTCTTCTAAAATCAGATTGTTCTTTTGTAAGTTGGGCTTGAGCATCAAACTCCGCTTTTCTATGTGCGGCATTATTATTCATAGCTATAACACCATTCTTTACAGCTTCTTGCATGCCCTTGTTAAATATCTCATAGCTTTTGTCTATAACAGCTTGAGGATTTGTGTATGCGTTGTTGCTCGCTGTAATTTTTGGAGCTGATACGCTTGGTAATAATGAAGGTATTGTAAATTTTGCCATGTTATTTAATTATTTATCTTTAACAGCTTGTATCACGCCAGGTGCTTGAGTTGCTAAATTACCTATAGTACCTGTTATAGCTCCTAACATCTGTCCTTTAGAGGCTACTCTTTGTGCTTCTGCGTTTTGTTGTAATCCTGAATATCTTGCTAGATCATTAGCCGTGCGTTGTTCTTGTGTCTCGAACATGTAAGCTTTTCCCTGTACATCAGCAGCTTGCATCCTCTGACCCTCACTCATATTAACCATCTGCATTCTTTGTGCTTCACTCATTTGTATTTGTTGTAATGCTTGTTCACCCTGTGCTCTCAGTTGTTCGTTACCAACCTCTTGTTTTTCTATACTAGCTGATATTTCTTTTTTACTTTGTAAAGCAGCTTGAGCTAAAGCTGTTGCACCACCGGCGCTACTACCTGTTGCTCTTAACGTATCCAGTGTATTAGCTAAAGCTATATCAGCTTCTTCGGCTTGCATCTCTGCGGCTTGCGTTGCTACACTTAAATTAGCATATGGATTACCTGCCATACCACTAACGTCACTAGCCATACCACTAAGATTCTCTACATTTGCATAAGGATTTATTATCGCTTGCCTATTTCTCTCAATATCTTCAACACGCGATTGAGCACGATTTGCTCTTTTTTTAGCTTTCTTTGCTTCAGAACCAGCCATACCCGCGCTAACCGCTCCTGATATCAATGTACCGCCCGCTATTGCTATTGCTACAAAAGTCATAATTTATTATTTTTAAGTTGTTTCAAATTTTCTATACTTATAGCTGGATCATCAAAGTTCGCAGCTATAACTTCTTTTTCAATTTCTTCTAAGTCAGTTGATTCCGTCACGTGAACCGTAACCCATATTAAATCCGTATGGGTATATATAATTCTTTTAGTTCCTTGTAATGTCATATTGTAATACGGTGCGGATATACGTTTTATACCATCTTCAGTTAACATCGAACATGCTCCTTTTAACAAAAAGAATGGGTGTGCTTTTTTATGTATCTTTGTTACAATTAACTGATTAGCTGGTGTGTTTATTTCTCTAACATAACAACCATCACCAAACATATGTTTTAATGGATTGTATTTATGTAGTTCTTCTCCAACTAAAACATTATCAACACTTTTAAGTTGACTCTCTAATTCCGTTATATTTGTTCTAAACTTTTCTATTTTTTTTACTATTTGATTCATATAATTTAATATGAAGATTCTATATACCCTACTGAGGTAGCAAATAATTCATTTGTTCCAGATGTAGCTGTGTTAGTAGCTGTTAATTTTGCTGTTGCAAAAAACCCTTTCACTCCTGATATTGCTGCTCCATAAATAACTTCACCTGATGTTACAGATGATATGTTAATTAAGTTAGCAAAGTATTTATCTTCTTTTGCTTTAAATTCGTTTGTTAATAATTGTGCTTCCATTGCTGCTAATGTAGTTGGTAAACTATATACCTCCACTTTTTGAGCTGAATCCTCATTTGTGGTTAAACTTGTTAATGCCCAATTAGAACCACCTTCATAATTAATGGTTTGAAATGTTTTAACAAGTGATGGATCGCGATTAAAAATTGTTGTAATAGTTGAATCACTTTGTACATCATAAAAATTACCTCTATTTACAATTGTGGAGTAGTGTTCATAGATACCACCTTGATATGTGGAGAAAAATTTATTAGCAACACTAAATAAATTATCAGGTCCATATGTAAACAAACTCGTCCAACCTAAAACAGTCTCGTCAAAATTAAGAGTTTTGTATGGAATTCCATTGGGAAATAAACGTTGTGGTTGAATAGATAATGTATAGCATTTATTATGTATATCCCAACCACCAATTAATTTACCATCCCCAATTCCAGTTAGTGTATCCCTAAAGAAATCATACATACCATAATTAGAAATTTCAGTAAGACCATCTCTTGACAACCTCATAACTGATCCCTTTTCAGCATCAGTAAAATATTTTCTATACCCATATACAGCAAATGATTCTGGATTATTAGATATACCAAATTCACCAACGTAGGGTTGTATTGGTCCAATAACAACATTTGATGTTGTTGTTATAGGTGCACCTTGCTGTGTATAAATTGCATCTTTATCTATTAAAGCCCTGTTAACTTTCCTTTGTTGAAATATAATTAAATTTGTATCTTCTGCGTAAAGCTTTTGAACAGTACCTTTAGATGGATCAACGGCTTTAGTAATGTCTTGCCCCGCTGAAAATACATTAGTTTGATTAATACCAGTTCTTGAATTAAGTACTCCAGAATAAATTAATGAATTCCCTAATTGTTGTTGTACACTAGTATCCTCTTCAATAAAAGCTCTTGGTGATAATCCGGTGGAAACATTATTATAACCACCTCGTATCCTCGCTTCTTCAACGAACCAATTGTATTGTACGCTAGCGGCAGCATTTATTTTTTTCAAAATATATGTATTGTAATACTGTATTCCTATTGTTGTCGTTGCCATGTTTTATTATCACTTATTTATTTAATTAATTACTACGTAACGGTCACACTAACGGTTGTTGTATCTGATAACCCACCAGCGTCAGTTAATTTACACGTGATTACAAACACCCCTGTTGCCAATGTGTAGTTAGGTGCGGATTTAACTTGTAGCCCATATAATGTCGCTGATGCTGTACTTAATCCTTGTTGAGTAATAACAAAATAATCATCAATATTAGTAGTTATTGCACCACCACCATCTATAGTTAATGAACTTAAACTCCAACCAGCGCCGGTTTGTAGAGGGAATAAAGTACGCTCAACCGGATTAGCGCTACCGTTGTGACCAGTCGGCCCTTTAGCCACTGTTATTGAATTAAATATTTCAACATCTGTCCCGGCTGACGGATCATCAATAACCGCATAAGTGGGAATTACGGGAGCCACGTTTGTCAAAGTTGTATTATAACTTTGGTTAATTAATAACCCATCACTTTGTGTGAATTGAATTGTAAATTCAAAAAAGTTTACTGTAGCATTATCCTCCCCAGCGTAAAATGTTGACTTAGTTTCTATTTTATAAGAACCAGTCGCTGATCCTGGTAATAACCCAAACTCCGCTGATCTATTGTTTGTATTCAATATTCCATTTTCATATTTAGAACAAACTGATAATAGTATTGCAGTTGTGTCTGTAACCTCACCAGTGGATGTTGTTGGAACAAATTCATTGGTGATAACTGTATCTACGGGATCCGCCTCATCAAACCCACCAGCAGCAGCTTCTATTGTAGTACCTGTTATTTCAGTTGTGTTATTTGTAATATTATAATTTACATCACTAATTAAACCAGCTGTTGATGTTTCCCAAAATAATTCTAATGCAGACATTACCGGTGCTGTTTCATATACCGCTAAACTCATGTTGGGTGCTGGATTAGGTGTACCGTCTGTATATAAATCTTCTGTTAATCCAATAGCTGCTTCTGTAGCTATTTTACCCATATTAGGTCTAGATACATAATCATATATTGCAAATTCATTTATCTCACCAGCACTTGTACCAGCTGTTAATGTAGGAAAAATATCAGTTGTTGTACCGATTAAATCTACTTTATCAGAATTTGTAGTTGGAAAATACTGTTCATTGTTACCCACGATATTATTAACTCTACCCCACATCCTTGTATCACTATTAAACTGATCATCAAGTGGACCAACTTCTTGTAAATTTCTCGGTACTTTATTAATATTATCAGAAATTAAAGCTATAAATGCTGTTTGACCTTGTTCAGTAGAATCCGCTTCTATAGGGTATCCATCAACAATCCCAGGTAAATACACATTATAATATTCTTGTTGTTGTTGTTTTACAGCCACTCTATATGTGTAAAAACCATTGGGATTTATATCATACGTGGCATTTGTTTTAGGTGTACTTGTTCCTGCTGGAAATATATAATTTTTAGCAATTTCGTCTTTTGTTCTAATTGTAATAATATCACCCGCTCCCAACGAACTAACGTATATGATTTGCACATAATCTTTGTATAAACCACGTAAGTATTTACCATCAGTGGTTGTCCCAAATATACTAACATATTTACTTGAGAAGTTAGCAAACATGTTTCTAATAGTAAATTTATATTCCGCTGGATCAGTACCCTCGCTAGGATCTACCGGAGGAAATAATATTTCAGCTTTAGCAATGCTATCAGCAGCTAATCCACTTAAAAATGTTACTTTCAATTTAGTACCTGTAAAGGATATAGTATAATCAGTTGTTAATGTTTTTAACATCCATCCACTACCAGCGTTAACATACACGTTAAGTGTATTGTCACCACTATCAGCGTCAGCATATAATAAATCATCAAAATCAAATATAGTGTTCCCCGTAGCACCATCACTACCTAGTATTTCTTCTGTACTATTATTATTAAAAGATGCCGCACTTTCCGATGATGTGGTAAGATAATAATTCCCTTGTGCATATGACCCTGGGAAACCTGATAAACCACTTGCGTTTTCACGCTCTGGTATCATATTATTAAACTCAAGTTTTAAGTTATCTCCCATCCACGCTTCAATATCAGTGGTAAAAGCACTAGTTTTATATGAGTTGTATAAATTTGAACCACGTTGTGGATTACCAGACGCATTTAATAAATTATCATAATTTGATAATACCACGTCTGTTTCTCTACCATATTTATCAGCTAAAACAAGACCGACCTGGTAGTTTCTATTTTCTTTTATAGAGTGATTTCGATATTCTGTATAGGTTTGCTCTGATTTTTCATCAACGTCAGCATAGTAATCTAAACCTAATGGTGCTGTATAACTTTGAATAAAATTACCATATATTATTCTATTACCCGATGATTCTTGTGCTAATGCCCTAACTGGTACTTTATCATATACTCTTGATGATTCTGCTTGAGGTAGTGTTTTAAATGGTATAGTTGATTGGTAATCATACTGAAATATGTTAGTATTGTTTAATCTACTTATAAAATTAGCGTTAACATCAATGGTTTCTAACACTTGATATGCTAACCCATCTGATTCTTTAAATATAATATCAATTTCTTTTATTTTGTAATCTGTTATAATATCTTTTGATGGTAATGTAATATTTAATACAGCATTATTAATGTTGTTTTGCATAAATTCAACAACAGTTGTTCTAAATGCAGCATCTTCATCTCCGTATAAAAACTCTCCATTTTGTTGTGGTATAAAGCAATCTTGACTAAATGGCGCTATAACAGAATATTCATTATCGACAAATTTAAATCTGTAACTAAATTTAACAAACTTATCAACTAAAAATTCTGGATCACCAGCCCATTGGTAACCACTATCTTGAATAACCCTAACAGACCTACCTTCTTTTAAAGCACCTGCTGTTGTTGTTAATTCTGCTATTTCACTTGGCGTACCTGCTCCATTTAATTCTTGAAAATTTGTATCATCAGCATTCCAATAACCAGCTTTACCAAATTTATTCTGAAAACCTCCAGCAGCTGTTCTATCACCACCTGGTGTACCGTTAAACCCATACGCATTATCTCCACCTGTTGTGGTCCAAAATTTAATTGTTTTCATTTTAGTACCAGCTGTGGATGATCCACCCACCGCTGTTTCTAACGCCGTCCAATTTGCTTGCGTGGCAACCGTATATCCAAGTGGGGCTAATCCCCTTGAATCATTCACCGCATATTGGTTATATAATTTACCAAACAAACCATTATTACCAGCGTTATTATCATAATAACACCAAGCACCTGTTGTTAAATTACTCCATTCAGTAGCATCTGTAACTTGTGGAATTGGATCACCGTTGGCATATGTTGTAACATCTAAATTTTCATCATCCCATTGTAAACTACCAATAACCACCGAATCAGAAGATTGTTGCCTTGTTAATGTTGATGGTTGTGTTGCGAGTGGTGATCGTAAATTAATAAAATCCAATGGTATATATGGAGAAAATTTACAAACAGAAATTTGATCTTCTGTTGTGTAGTAATCATTATTTCCAGCTGCTATATCAACATTTATTTTTCTTGGTTGGTTTCTGTTGTCAGTCCAAAATAAAAAATTTTCCATTAAATTTACACCGTGTATATGGTTTTGTTTTGATAAATTTAAAAAATACCCACCAACTAAAACAATATTACTATTTGTATTGGTGTCAAATCTATTTATAGACATTAAATCACTTGAGGTTGCTCTCTCACTTAAATTACCATTAAAATCAGTTGCAAAATAGTATATAAACCCATTTGATTCATCCACAAGATAACCTATAACTTTAGCAGTTGCTGATCCGGATAATACCTGTGTATTTCCTAATATAGATTCTAAAGCCCCGACATCACTGCCTTCAGACCTGGATATAGCAACGTTTAATGCGTCTCTATATTCGTTATTAGGTAGTAGTCTTTCATCTAAATCCTTATTCATCTTAGATTTGATGAAACTATTTTTGTTTTCTGGCATTAGAATTTAATTATTTTAGATTTATTTCTCATTACTTGAACTATCTCATTCAATTTAATATTTGATAATCTTATTTTAGCATTCCTTAATTTAGTACTTCTATCTTTTTGTAATCTCCTTATAACATACTCTGGTTGTTTAGCTCTACCTGCTAATATAGAATAACTAATATGAGCGTATAAGGCATCTTCTGCCATTTTAGGTACTCTAGTATCTAAATCATAAGCAAGTCCATCAGAGATATACTCTAAGATGATAGTGGCGTCTTTGAGGTTACTACTAAAAGAGAACTTTCCTTCTCTTTCATTTATTGTAAACCAACCATTATGTTGACTAGTTTCTGGGTTCAACCCGTATCTTTGACCATATGCCCATCTACTAAAAGTCCATGGATCATTCCAATCATTAGCATATCCTCTCCAGTAATCTTCCCTCCAAGTACCTGTTATTAAATTTGTATTATTTTCTTTCCACGCTTTATCAATTTGAGAAGTACCTTGTGTATTAGCACCAAAATTATCTTGTATTGGATCTCCATCGTCATCTTGAAGTGGGGTTCTATATGGATTAGTTGTTAAACCATTAGCTGGGTATATAGGATGAAGTACACCTTGATTATCAATCCACTTTACACTCACATAATTAACATAATCCTGTGGTATAATAACATTTAACGTTTGATCTGGTATTGAAAGTTCTTGTGATTTAATACTTTTTAGTGTATCAAAACTAAATTCTTGTAAACCTCTTTTAGCGTGAAATATTACATCGGTTCTTTTAACGTTAGGTATTAATTTATCTTCACCAACATAAGCAACCATAAAGTTTTCTATTATATCTTTTAATTTAGTGTATGCATAGCTTTGATAATTTTCTTGTTTAGGTGTTTCTTTTAATTCACATATAAAAAAGCTACCTTGCGTTATAGCGGTTTGAAGTGTAACAACACTTTTTGTAACCGAGGTTATAATATTATTAACATCATCTTGGATTGTATACTCAGTCCAATTATAACCATCTGGGCTTGTGTAAAACTTTTGATTATTTAAAGTAAAATTACGTTCAGTTGTATCGTTTGTATAGTATATAAGATCTGTATTGAAACTACTAAAATCAAATACTGTTTGACCTGCCACCGCATCCACATATATTTGTGACGTTCCAGCGTAATACTGTTGATTTGTTTCTGTTATTAAACCTTTATTTGGGGGTAGTATAGACATAATTTATTAAGTTCTTTCGTTTTGTTCTGTTTGTGCTATTTCAGCAGCTGCTGCTTGTACGATCGACGGATCTTTTATAACAACACCCGCGTAAAATAATATCTGTAATATAGTATTTGTTTGTTCTGATACATCTAATTGAAAATCAATAGAAGATTGAGCATGATAAACATAATAACCCAAATTAGATGTAAAGTTCCATATGGGGTTTATTGGTTTTCTTACATACGATGCTTGAATACCTGTGGTTGCATTGATAGATTGTGGGTAAACAATAACTTTATTATTTTCAAATAGATATACAGGAAAATCTGTAGAGGGTTTTGTGTAAGTTGATAAATTTAGTCTAATCAATTCACTCCTTTGTATTGGTTCTAATTGCTGATCTTCATCATATATTATAGTTCCTAATTTGTATAATGGAGCCACATCAACTACAATAGTTAAACCAGCAGCTGGATTGTTATCTAAAGTAAAATTACCACCCGTAATTGTCCAATTACCAGCTTGACTATAAAACGCACTATCTTTTGTGACAGTAACATTAGAGTAATCAGATTCTATTTGTGATTGAACTATTCCACTTAACGCGTATGGTTTTTGATTAACAATTGTTGTGATTGTTTGTGATGTGTTGGATAAGTCAGGGATTGTAAAGTAAGCCGGATCTGCGGCTGTGGAATCAGTGAATGTACAGGTTTGAATTTTTTTGAATATATCTATTTTTTCTTGAACAGTTTTTATACGGTTAGCATAATCACTTTCATTTTGTGGCAAACGTAGTTGTTGATTTAAGGTTTCAAAATAACTTTCAAATATATCTAATTGTACCTGTGTTCCTATCTTATTGAACTCATCTGGTGTTAGGTAACCCCTTTGTTCTTTATTAATTATTAATAAGACTGTTTTGTAAACCTGATCTACATTTATTGCCATTGTAATATTTTTTATTTATATAAGGGCCCATTATGAGCCCATATATAGTGTGTTTGTTATTTAAGCTTTTTCTTTATTGTTTTAAAAACTTCAACACCTTCATCTGTTTTAAAGAATGCAGCGCAAGCTGACCAAGGATTTTCATCGAATGGAACCGTAAATAACTTTCTGTCATTACTTGCCCAACGAACAGTTCTTTGATCTTGTGCTAGTTGAATAATACCAGCCGATTGTGCTTTTAGTGCAAAATTCCTTAATTCAACATTTTCATCATTCGCTAATTCCATAAACAATTTAGGATTCTTTTTAGCAAATAATACTATATCTCTTTTAAGTTCTTTGGAACTCATTTTTTCTACTTGAGAACCTTCTTCAACTCTAAGTATAGCTTCTGCTTGATCGACATCCATATCAAGAGCGGCTTGTCCAGCTGCAATTTCAAGTTTTATATCAACCAACTCATCTTGTGCTATTTGTTGAGGTTTTAATTCCTTGTATATTTTATTTAACGAAGGATGATAAAAAGATAATAGTTTTTGTAAACTTTGTTTTTCTTTAGGTACCTTAAGTAACCCATCTTCAAAAACCACATGCGCTAAAGTTGATGTTCCTTGTTGTTCATCAACAAAAGGTGACTTTTGATTGGTTGCATATCTCAATTCTCTTTGATAACCTTTATTAGTATCAAACCACAATAAAGGAAATCTTTTTGTGTGTTTAGATGATAAAGTATAAGTTAATGGAGAATGTCCACCAATTAAGTAATAGTTTCTATCTTTCATTTCCCAATTATCTTTCTTAGATACTTTGGGTTTCGCAGGCATTTCTTTTACAGAAACCTCTGCTGTTTGTGTTTGTTTGTTCATAATATAATATAATTAAATAGTTTAAAAAATAAAGACGTGGGGTACCACGTGTGATAACCCCAATACTGTCTTTATATAAATTAAATATTAAATACTAAACGTCTTGCGTTTGAGTAAATAATACAAAGTTGTTTGCAGCTTGTACACATAAACATCTTTCAGAAAGGAAGTGAACTTCCATTGCATCAAGATCAGATGTATAAGCGCCACCAACAGATCCAGTTAACCAAGACTTCATACGTCTGTCATCAGCTTCAGAAGCTCTGTATCTAACGTGTAAGAATGGTCGTCTAATATTTGTACCAAGTATTTGGTCATAAACACTAGATGTACCTGCAGGTATTAAAACACCACCGATGTTTTTTGCTAACCCTCTAGTAGAAGCATCATTTAAGTATTTCCAATCAGTTTTATAGAAGTCATAAGAACCTCTTCTAAAACCTGAGAAACCTAAATTAAGTGCCATCTCTTCAGAATTTTCAAAAACACCATAAGCTACACCACCGTAACCTCCAGCAGAAATGCTACCTAGCATATCATCGAAGTTTAAAGCAGTTGCTCTATTTAAGAAAAGCATATTTTCTTCTATAGAACCCTGTGTGTCTAATTGTTTAAGTACTAAATCAAAGTCATCGATACCTTGTGAAGCGTCGAAGTTTTGATAAACATTACCTCTTGCTTGTATAGCAGCGAACATACCTTGTGTACCTTTTGGTGCAACAGTTGCAGTCCAAACAGACTGTGTTGGTTTTCCAGCTGCAGAAAGTACACCAGTTCCAGACGCTAATTCGCCCTCTACTACTGCCATTTCTAAGTAATCTTCAAATCTCAATCTAGTATCACCTTCAGCTTTTAAATACCAAAGGAATCCAGAAGTACCGTCTTCAGCAGCAACTTCAACCCATCCAATTTGAGAAGCGTCAGATCCAGAGATTTGATACTTATCTTTTATAATAATTGGTGAATTGTTAAATTGTGTGAAAGCAGGTTGGATTGCTCCTACCATGCCTGTTGATCCTTTTGGAAATTCAGATCCATAAACAAATATGGATACTGCGCCATCACTAAAACCGGCATCAGTAAAATTATCAGTTGCATACGTATATGCAGTTAATTGAGTAGTTGAGTTAACAACTCCAATTATAGCTTTCGCTGTATTGTAGCCATCAGTAACAACTATTGTTTGATTTACTCTATACTGGTCAGTGGTTATACCTGTTCCAGTGAAATCAATTGTGCCATCGCTAACATCTATTGATACACCTGTGTTGTTTGAAACATGTAATCTGTTTTGTTCAGACCAAACTACTTGGTCAGACGTCATAGGAAGTTCAGCTCCTACCATTCTCAAGAATGAAGAGATTGTACGATTACCGTATCTCTCTACCTCTTGTTCGTATATCTCAGGGAGATATTGTTGTGCAAAATCATTTGTACCATCAGTGAAGGACAAATAATTGTTCACAAGCGCTTGCTTTATAGCACTAGGTGCTAAATCCGCCGCGTAAGGAATATATGGTTTTGCCATTTTATTTTAAATTTTAATTGTTTTGTTTAAATTTTGGTTGTTTAATTCGTAACTTTGTGATATTAGTACCATCAGTAACCGCTCTTACTTTTAAACCTCCAACGTAAACGTCTTCGGCATTTGCTCTAGGTTTTTGATCAATGTTTTTAGATTCTGCCATAATATTTTTGGTAGCATCTGCTTGACCTTGGTCATAAAAATGTTGAGCTATTGTATCAGCGTTTTCTGCGGCGTACATAGCTTTATGGTATCCCTTATGATCAACAACTTCACCTTTTTCATTTAAGAACTTCCTAATAAAGGTATTCATGTTTGATTGAGATTCCGCAACTTTACTCGGGTCTTTAACACCATATCTAAATTTCTTTTCCCCAACCTTGAAATCAAAACCTTTGAATTCATCGTTGAAGAGGTTGTTCGTGGTGTTAACAAACTCTTTATGTTGCTTTTGAGCTACTTCTTCACGCTCGTTATAACGATTGAAAAAGTCCATAGCTTTTTGTTGATCGTTAGATATAGAGGGCCTCAACTTGATGTCCTCATAATATTTATCCTTTAATCCTTCCAAAAAATGTTTGGCTTTTGCAATTTCTTCTTTACGTGCTAACTTTTGTTTACGCACGTATCTTTCCTCATCTACTTCTTCATCATACGTGAAATTATCTTCCATTAAGAAAGATATTTCACTATCATCTAAGTGAGGTCTAGTTTTTTTATAGTATTCTTTCAACAATGTGGTATCATTAATACTTGAGTAGTCAGCATTTAATCTAACATAGTCTTCCACTGTTCCACCCGTTTCATCCATAAAATCAATAAGTTTTTGAACCGCTTCTGGTAAAATTACTGTATTTTCATCAGGTTGTGCAGGGGTTTCAAGTTTTTTAGATACCTCTTCTACTTTTTCTTCTTCATCTGTTACTTCTTGGATTGGGTTTTCTTCAGTTTTAACATCTTTGTTGGACTCTTGTACTTGTTTGTCCACCTTAGCGCTATCTCCGGTTTGTTTTTCCACATCCACCTTCTTTGTTTCTCCGATTTGAATGGCATCGTCTTCTTGTTTTACTTGTTTTACTTGTTCTTCGACTTTTTCTGTTTCCGTTTTTGGCGGTTTAGATAAATCGACTTTAATAACATCATTTGTTTTTGATGCTTTAAATTTAGGTAGTTTTACTTTCATATCCCCACCCTCTTGTTTTACTTTTTCGGGGGCTTTTACAGCCTCCTGTTTTGTTTGTTTTGACATAATATAATATTATAAAATTAAAAAAAATTTATTGAGCAAATTGCTCTAACCCAGTTTCATCTGCTTGACTAGTTTCAAAATCACTTGGTAATAAGTCATTTTTTCTTTGGTCAATCATTTGACTTTGCTGTGTTGCTTGTAATTTAGTTCGCTTATCTTTACGATCTTCAATATACTGTTCTTTTCTTTGAACTTCTTGAACATCAATTTGCGCTAATTGAAGATCATACTGGAATTGTAGTTCCATCATTTCTCTTTTAATTTGTGCTTCAGTTTGCATTCTTTGAATTTCAAATTGAGATTCACCTTGATTTAACTGCATTTTTTGTTCAGTTATAACTTGATGTTTTTGCGTCTCAGCTAACGCAGCAGCTTCAGCAGCCTGCGCATTTGCTTGCGCTTGAGCTTGAATGTTAGCTTGCTGTATTTCCTGATCCTTTTGTTGTTTTTCCTTACGTTTTAGTTTTAACAATTGATTAGCAAGTTTTAAATTTCTAATTTGCCTAATATCAATTGCATCTTCTAAATCTATTCCACCAGATTGTAAAGCCACTTGAATATTTTCTTCTAGTTTAGCTTGTTCTTCTTCATCTGGTTCTAATTCTAAATAGATACCAAAATCATATAAATGCAATTCATTTATATCTTCTAGCGTACCTACGTTGTAACTACTTATAGATGATTGTAAAGCTTCGTTTGTTAAACCAAACTCTAATGTATCAGATATCCGTAGTGTAATATTTTCACAAGTTTTTAAAGTTAAAAATAAACTTGCTTGCATTAAATGTCTTGTTGCTACATTGGATTGATTTACAGCCATTTTTTGTAACCCAACCAATGCGTCTTTACTTGGTGTGCTAGCATCCCTTGCTTCGTTTAATCCTGTGACATCTCTTATCATCTGCAAATAATAATTATATGTACTTATTAAACTACTTATTTTTTGTTGACCCGAAGAACTAGATAGTTCTTGAATAGGTACTTTTCCTCTATTAAGATCGCCGTCTTGTGTTAATGATCTACCTACTATACTACCAGTTTGGAAATACATGTTTAATGCTTCTTGTGGATTATAGTTTGTGCCGTTACCCAAATCAACCTCCGCTAATCCATCAACATCAACAAACACACCATCTGGTACCATTCTAGCTAACACTTGTTGTAACTTAAGGTGAGTAATTTGAATCATATCAGCATAACCAGTTATTCTATTAACTAGTGATTGTATTCTACCTTTGTACATTCTTGGTGCACATATAGAATAATTCATACACACTTTACTTAAATTAGATTTTGGTCGTGTCATTGATTCACTCATTCCCCATCTAAGCATTTGATTATGACCTAGTATCTTAGCACCTGACCATAATGTTTCTATAGTTCTTGATGCTTTATTAAATGTGTCACTTACAGGTGGATCGAATGTGTCGGTTTTTTGTAGTGCTTTCTCAAGTCCAGTTGCTGTTCTTTTTATTTTAAATACTTGATCAACATAACTTTTGTACTCAAAATACAATACTTGAATATTATTACCATCATTTCTCCCGTTCCAATTTCTTGTATAATCTGTGTTACCAGGATATTTTTGTATTCTTTCTAATTCTTCAGCTGTTAAATTAGGGAATTCTTTTTTAACTTCTGGTAAACTTATATTTTTTACTTCACCAACGTAGTATATATCTTCAAAATTAGGATCTTCAGTGTATGAATAAACTAAGTTAGCAGGGTCCACATACTCCGTGGTTACACCATTTGCTTTATTCCAACTTGTTTTTACGGCACCTATGCCTAATACAACAAGATCGTAGTTAAATCTTCTTTTAACTAAATCAAATTTATTTCTAGCTAATGTGTTATTTATTACTTCTTCTTGAGCAACTTCTACAGATTGTTTATAATCAAGTTGCATGTGTAATTGTAAATCCTCTCTATTTGCGGGTAAATTTTCTTTATCCTGTACATTCCATAGATCCACACCTAAAGTTTGTTCCATGTTGTTAAGAAAATCCTGTGCTTGCATATCCGAAAGAATCATATTAGCATAGTGTGTTCTTTTCTTCATAGACTCTGGGTCTTGAGCATATGCTTTTATTTCATACGCTTTCTCAGACATACCATTAACAACAATGTCTATAAATTTAGGTAGTATAGCAACTGGTTTCCAGTCTAAATTTAAATAACTTAAATCACCATTTATAGATAATTCATCTTTATATTTTTGAACAGATTGTTCCCCTCTAGCATATAGGCGTAAATTATGGTAATTGTTGTAATTGGCGTTAAATCTATAACCACCCGCAGTTCCTGAACCCGATCCAAACCATTCACCCTCAATTGCGCGAGCTACTCTTAAACCGTATTCCCATGAAGCTTTTTCTTCATTGGTAACCACTTGGCTTGGAAAAGAACTATTTGTGTTAGTGTAAATCATCTATTTTATTATTTGTGATATGTTTCCTTTATTATTATATTTAGCAAAAGCAATATTAACAGGTGTGTTAATTCTTTCTGCCATTGGAACGTAACGATGTTTATTGCATGCCATTATTGCTAATCCCGAACTTATTGAAGCATCGTGTTTTGTTCTGTTATTTATGTTAAATTTTGCCCAATCTTCTAATGTGCGTTGAAAATACATGTCTCCATATACTCCACCGTCCTTATAACCTACAAAATCCTCTATATAAGATTCAATTGCGGCAGCGTGAGCTTGTCTAATATCTTCGCTTGAATTGGGTATTCCCCCAATTTCTTTTTCTGTTGTTGAAAGTTTGTTCCAAACTTTGTCTGGTCTATTAATTGAGTATGACCTATACCCCCTACGCTTGAAATGGTAAAGTAGTCTAGGTTTATTGTTTTCAGCTAATATAGGCATTCCGTAAAATACACACGCCATTAATACATCTTCAAAAAATATTTCAGCAGTAGGTGGTCGTGATATGTATTCTAAGAAAAATACATTTGGTGGACAATCTTCCATACTAAATTTAGTTAATCCATGAAGAGATCCATTTGAACCCCTATTGTCAACTGTACCTGATATGTCATAGCTGTCACACCCGAAAGCTCCCATATGTTCATTACCTGGATACTTTCTACCATCTTTTGTAAAAACCTTATTTTGTAATTCAATTGGTGGAACCCATGTTACTCTAAATCTTCCTTTGTTGTTAGGATGAAATATGACCTGAGTGTCTTTAATACCGTTCTCCCATTGAAAATTTCCTTGTGTTACAACACCTGTATTTTTTAAATCTTCATTATAATCTATTTGTTGGTAGATTTTAGTTAGATTAAATAAAGATTGTTTTGATTCATCTCTAAAAGCGTGTTGTTCTGTTCTTGGGAATTGTCTATAAAATTCATTTAAAGAATCGTGATCTTCTTTTAAACCATCAACTTCATTTTGCCAATAGTTTACAACCCCCATCCATATCATTTCCTCATGTGGTCCTTCAATAGGTGTTTGTGGTGTATCAAATACAGGCATACCATATTGATCCATATACCCTTCATAATTCCATTCCATTGGTATGAACAAACTATATAAACCAGATCTGGTTTGACCATTTGCATTTCTTTTTTCTACATTAGAATCATCATATAATTTCTTAAAATTATCTCCACCCTTATCTAACGCATTCGATGTTGAACCCATCATGCATTTACCAATAACTCTACTACCAAGTCTTAGTGTGGTTTTAGTAACCCTCCAATTATTTAATATGTTATTAGGCCTCTCCCATTTACCACTTTCATCGTGTACTAATAGTTTTAATTTTTCACCATCATAACTATTGTCTCCCGTGTTTTTCCAATCTATAGTGGTATCAAGACCTGCAATTTCTTTTATTTGTTCATTTGTATCTAACTTCCTTCTTGTGAATTTAGATGCTGGAACTCTATATGCTAATTCTGTTTTAGGTCGATCCATACCATCTTGAATCGGTTTAAAAAAGAATGGATAATTTACTGATATAGGTACAACTTTATCTGTAAACATTTTTTTAGCATCAGGACCAGTTTTAGATAGTATACCAAACCTAGCATCAGTTGATATAGTTGCCATATTAACACATTCACCAGATGCCATAAATGAAAAACCAGAACGTCTATTTTTTAAATAGCACATTCCATATGCCCTTGTGTCGGCTTTACATGCCTCCCAAAATATATAAAATAATCTATTAGCTTCTCTAAAATCAGGTTGACCTACATCTATTTTACTCCATTGTAAGTACATATAATGTGTACCAGTTATGTATGTGGATTTACCTTTATTTTTAAACCAGAAACCTTCATCACGTTTTTGAAACTCAAAATCTATGTAATCAAACCATTTTTCTTTAAATAGATCAGGATATTCTTTCCAATCAAATATTGTTTTTATTCTTTTTAAGTCTTTAGGATAGGGTGTAACCTCCCATTTATCACTATCAAATTTTACAACATCCTCTTCTTTTGGTAATGCAATTTTTAAACCCTGTATATCATATACCTCACCTATCTTTCCTGTCTTACTTATAATAACTACATCATGTTCGTGATCGTAGCCATATTTCCATTTCTTATACCTATTATTTTTTTTAAAAATCTTAGGATTAATATGGTTTTTTATTACTGTGTATAGGGTTTGTTTATACATTATTTAGATCTTCCTTCAGCAAATCCCCTAAAACTAGCTTGTTTTTTAGATTCACTTATTTTATCATTAAGTATATTTTCTTCTTCTTCAATTCTCGCTAGAATTTCAAAAGCATCGAATATAGCTAATTTTTTAGTTGCTGCAGCGTTCTTTAATCGATCAGCTGAAATATCTTCATCTGAATCAACAATCTCTTCTTTAGCAACTTTTATTAACTCTTCAACTGCCTTTTGCCCAGCTCGGATTATATTCTTTTTCGTTTCCTTCGTATTCATGCTTAACTACAATATCATTTGATTTCATACAATAGAATCTTTCATTATCAACGATAAATTCAAATTCACTAATTGGTGTGAAGCCTACTAAATCACCTTCTTCAACACCCATATCTTTTAAAATATGATTACTATATTTTAATATACCAGTGAGTGGTTTTTCTTTATTTTGATTTAATACGTTATTGTCAATAATAGGTTTGACAAAACAATAATCAAGATGTGTCCACCACTTATTATTTTGTTTATAGAGATAAATTTGATACGGATCACAAAAATATAAGTCATCTTTAAAATAAGATGAACTATCTTTTTCTTTGTCACGTATATCATAAAATCTCCTAAATACATTAAAATGAATTATTACCGTATCACCAGGTTTTATTTTACTTTTAAAAGCCAATGGTGTGGATACAACAATTGCCCGTCTACTAACAAATCTATGATTTTCGATTTTAGTATTTAGTACGAGGGTTTTATCACCTATTTTCTTTTCATTATCATACCGTGTGTTCACTGGTTTAATAATAAACTTATATAAGCTGTTCATTAATATTCTAAATCATACTCAACAGATATTGCCATATTAGAATTAAATTTCTTCCATGGCAATACTTCTTGATTTTTCTTTATATAAATGTTGTAAGAACTATCTTTTTTGTCTAAAATTATATCGCAGATTTCATGTCCACCATATACTGTTTGACCTAAAGAATAATGCATAGCTTCATTTTTATAGTCTGAACCTATACTAATTTTTCTAACAACGGAAGATTCCATTATTTTACTTCTTCTACAACTGGTTCTTCAACTTTTTCAAGTGGTGAAAGTGTACCATCTTTAATGTCGATGTTAACATCACCATACGTTTTGTTAAGGTCTTTTTTGAAAGTATCTAATTCCACCATAACTTTATCATGATCGTTTGTTAAACCGTCTTTTCTTACGGTTGCAACACCAATTTGAAAAATTATATCATTTGATACTTTTGTTAACCTCTGTATGTTTTCTAACTCTTCAGTTGTTATTTTTTCTACTTTTTTTGTCATTTGATTTTATTTAAATTAATAATATTTACTATTTATATAGTCACTTGTTTTTAATATTTTTACCTTTTAAATTATTATACCGCTGGTGGAGTGGGGGGATTTTGCCATGTAAAATATAAATCTTCATTTACAGGGTTAATTTCTTTGTCAATTTCAGCCAGTAAACTAGCTTTCATTGCGTCAACGTCTAAAGCGTCATCTAGCCATCCTATAACCACACCCTCAAATGCTTCTGTGTTTTCATAATCCACGAAAGGATCCCCAGCGACGTATGTAAAGCTTTGTACTCCTCTCATACTAGCTGTATAATAAGTGTCAGTACCAGGTAGTTTTTCACTAGAGGTTCCAGTATATTTGTAATGCACGAAATAAATAACATTATTTTCTCCAGATTGCTCTATATGTGCATTCATTTGTGGAATATCCCACGTGTATGTTGTTGTTGTTGCCATGATTATTTTAATTTATTTAATAATTGTTTTAATTTTTTAATGTGGATAAAAATATACATAATTCTGTGCTGTATTACTTATATCATATGTTTGATTTAAAGCTCCGGGATTTATTATTTCAAATGACCATTGTTCGTATGCAGGTATGGTAATTGTTAAATCTCTATAGTAAATATTACCAGTAACCAAAACCGCACTCCCCCATACTGGTGCATTCATGCTTCCTGGATTAAAATTAGTTTCAATATCAGCAGAATTACCACCATATCCATATCTACACATAAAATCTGCTTTATTAAATTGGGCTCTACCATAGTAAACTCCCCATTGTATTACATTTATACCTCCTGATCCCCAATTTGCACTATCGTGCCATTGTCTAGCAATATAATATACGGTATCCGTAGAGCCAGCGTTAAGTTTATAATTTCGTTTACAAAATGTATTAGCATCAGGTCTTCTTATATCTCCATATATTGCGCTAGCTCCAGCATCAGTACCATTTGCTCCCATAATTATTCCACCATTAACAGATAATGCTTTACTTGGGCTATCGTACCCTATCCCAACATTTCCAGCTGAGGTAACCGTTACTCTTTTTGCTTCATTATTACTCGCTCCTGTCCATAATTGTACCTCACCATATTCTGCCACAACCTTCATATCATATCTACCAGATGATTGACCTCCACTGCATGATATAAATCCTCTCCTGAGACCGGCCGAAAGATCCCAAAATGATATATAAGGTCCAAATGATGTAGTTGTATCAGTATCCGCTAATCTTAAATTTTCACTACCTGACTTTATATTTAATGTTAATGCGGGATTATTTTCAGTTGTATCAGTAAGTGAACCCATTACAGAACCTTTTTCAGTATATAAAGCTCCATTTACGTCAAGTTTATATGCGGGCGAAGCCGTTCCGATCCCGACGTTTCCATCTGGATCCATATATAATGCGTTAATTGTAGTGTTTGATGCGTTTCTAGTTCTAAACACAAATCCAGAATCAGCTTGTTGAGCGTCACAAAACAACTGTTGCGCCCCTGCTCCTATATCAGTAACAAAATATTGATATGCTCCTATTCCACTTCTTTGTAATTTTAAAATTGGAGATCCATCACTAGCGCCAACTATATCCAATTTAGCCCCAGGCGCAGTAACCCCGATTCCGACATTTCCTGAAGTTGGGGCTAACAAAATATTATTATATCCAGTTTGCCTTCCCTGTATAGATAAAGCACCAGTGCTTACTACTCTACCAAAATCAAATGCTAAAGTGGAATCATTTTGATTAGCCAATGATAATATGTTTTGAGTTGAATCACTATTGATTATTTGTAACTTAACATCAGGCGAATTTGTTCCAATTCCCACATTTCCTGAAGAATCTAGAGAAAAATGTTCTGCTGAGGTTGAGTTGTTTCTAATTGATAAATAAGTGCTTGAAAAACTAAATAGAGCATATTTACTATCATCTGAATCTGTTAATCTTAATTGAGAATGAGCAGCTTCAACATCTAATTTAGCGTCAGGACTTGTCGTTCCGATCCCGACGTTTCCAGAAGCATCAATTTTCATTCTAGTTATATCATTAGCTCCACTACCATTACCAGCTAAGAAAGCCATTTCGCCATATGCCGCTCCAGTTAAGTTGTCAGACATAATTGTAACAGGATTGTTATCAGCAGACATTTCTAATCTAAATCCTCCACTTGGGTCTTTTATACAAAATTGTTCTGGTGGAGCCGTATCACCAATTCCCACTTTACCAATAGCATCAACTACAAAAGCAGCAGTTCCTGCTTGGTCGCAATAAAGAGAATATTCGCCCTGAGTGTCTCCTGTTGTGTAAACCCTTAATCCTTTACCTGCACCACTATAATTTGTGATATTTAAAGCATATCCTGCATAGCTAGTTTTAATCATTGCTGTACCATATTCAGCACCACTTGTTGGAACTCCTATATCAGAAACAGAAAATAAATCTGCTGCTGTACTTGCTCCTTTTACTGCTAATTTAGATTCAGGCGAAGTAGTTCCAATTCCAACATTTCCATCTCCTTTTACAATAAAATCACTTTCAGTAAGTCTTGCTGATATTGAGAAAAAGCGTATTGCTTCTGTGGCGTGAGGGTAATAAGAGATTTTACCATCACTTAAAGCAGAATCAGTAAATAAAATAGCAGCGCGATTATTACCTGTTTTACTACTTACTCGTATTTGGGGAACAGAAGTATATGCTGTACCATTTGCAGATTCAACAGTTAGCTTTTCTGTCCAAGAATTGCTTGTAGTTCCAATTCCAACATTTCCTGCACTTGTAATTCTCATTCTTTCTGAAAGTGTACCCGCATTATTAGTAGCAAAACTTAAACTTCCTGTAGCAACTGAAGTTGAAGCATCCCCTTTTGTTGCCCATATTTCAGCTAATCTTTTTTCAGTTCCTGATAAAGCATCAGAGGCAAAATCTATAACACCTGGTACTGCTCCATCTGCAGTTGATTGATTTGATAATACTAATTGAGCAACACTTGTAGAACTATTGTTAATTTGCAGAACTGTAGGAGTTCCTCCCACACCAACAGAACTAGGCGCAGTCGTCCCGATCCCGACGTTGCCGCTTTGCTTTATAGTCATCTGGTTGGTTACTGTAATTGCTCCTCCAGCTACTCCTGTTGTGTTAGATGTGCCAAAAGTATGCTCACCAACTTGTTGTTGGTATATCATAGCATAACCTGGAGCCGCAGCCGTACCATTTATAAATTCAGCGCCTGATGTACCAAATTTATAATTAGTAGTAACCCAAGTTGCTGAATCTTGACCAACTGAGTCAGCATGCCCTTGAAATCCACTTTGCTCACCTATTCTTAATTGTTTGATATAAGTTACCATACCGGTTTCTGGAGTTACTCCGATTCCGACATTTCCAGAACTGTCAATACGCATTTTTTCTACAGCATTTGTAGTAAAGGTCATTATATTACTTGAAGGACTTTCTAAAAAAGTATCACCACCTCCATCAAGATAAAATTTTTGCCCTTGATACACTGCCCCGCCAGTTACCATTTCAAGAAA
>Ga0255047_10000155_pt1 | contig 49309 bp, 41 predicted proteins | sample JV7_2_1_MG_FD_183640 | JGI IMG/M metagenome (GOLD analysis project Ga0255047, IMG submission 183640) | Seawater microbial communities from Jervis Inlet, British Columbia, Canada - JV7_2_1 | ecosystem: Environmental > Aquatic > Marine > Inlet | place: Canada: British Columbia | collected 2016-10-06
GCCTACGAGGCGGCATTCCACAAACTCTTCGATGCGCTCGAGCAACTTGAAGAACGGCTGGCCTCTCGAACCTACCTTGTTGGCGAGCGACTGACCGAGGCCGACTGGCGACTATTTACGACGCTGATCCGCTTCGACTACGTCTATTACGGCGCTTTCCGCTGCAATAAACGACGTATTGTTGATTATCCGAATCTTTGGCGATTCGTACGCCGATTGTACAAAATGCCGGGCATCGCCGACACCGTCGATGTCTGGTCGATAAAGGCACATTATTACGCCAGCGGCAAACTGCTAAAACAAACGCAGATCGTTCCGCTTGGCCCGGAGATTGATTTTCTTGATGAGCTCTAGAAACAGACGCTCGAGTTGATGCAATGATGAAGCGCGTGTTTACCCCGTTTTTCCGTATTCTTTCCACCGTGCTGGCCAGTGCATTGCTGGTATCCTGCAGCGCAGACAATACCGACAACGATAGCTCCGCCGTAGATAGTCAACATTCGTTCGCGGGCGAGACGATCACAGTAGTCATCGGTCTCGACGCCTCTGCTGGCGGCACAACAGTGGGTCGATTGCTCGCCAAACACCTCGAGGAGAATTTGGCCGGGAATCCAACGGTCATCGTCAACAACATGCCGGGCGCATCCGGGCTGAATGCGCATCTGCACGTACTCCTGAGGGCGCCGAAGGACGGCACAACTGTCTACTACGGCCCACGCTCATCTTTAGGTGAGCTGTTGGAGCTGCCCGGTTTTTCATTCAAGTACAGTCAGTTCACACCGCTCGGTGGTGTGCAGATCGGTGGTCTGGTCGTGTACAGTCGGACCGACGCTGTAACAGGTGGCTTCCACGACCCTCGTGATATTGTCGGCACCGATCCGGCATTGCGATTTGGCGGCATGCCACCCGAACATGGGCGCATGATAGTGAGCTCGATGGGACTGGATCTGATTGGAGCCAACTACAAGTACATCGCTGGATATCCGAGCAGCGGTAACATTCGGGCGGCAATCATCAGCGGAGAGGTCAACACGGCAACGGATGCCGCGCACGCGTATCTTAATCAGGTGGTACCCGTGCTTGTGGACGAGGGCCACGCATTACCGATCTTTAGCATGCCGATGCTCAATGGCGACGGTGAACTGGTGCAAAATGCGATGGTACCGGACGTACCATCGTTGCCGGTTCTTTACGAAACGCTCAATGGCGAGGCGCCTTCCGGAATTATCTGGGATTCGATTTCGACGCTGCTGGAACTGGACCAGACCATGCAACACGTGTTTCTCGGCCCCCCGGGCATGGACCCGGCAGCCGTCGATACGTTTCGCGCCGGCCTCAAGAAAGCGATGGCCTCTGCTGCCTATCGCGAAGAGGCTGAACGCATCCTCAGCTATGTCCCCGAACCTGTTGGCCACGAACGCCAGGCCGAAATCCTCGGCGCGACCGGCAGGGTTAAGCCGGAAGTTTTGGAGTACATAAAAACGCACATAGAAAAGAACAGTCGCTACTGACCTGACGAGCCATCGATGTACGAGTGATGTTTGAAGCACTAATCGAGGGCCTTGGCCTCATTTTCCAGGCACATGTACTGGCGTATTTCGCGCTTGGTTGCGTCATTGGCATTCTGATGGGCGCGGTACCCGGTATGGGCGGCGCAATCGGGCTCGTTTTGTTGCTGCCATTCACATTCAGCATGGAACCCGTCGCGGCGTTCGCCCTGCTTTTATCATCATGGGCATCGACCTCAACCAGCGGTGCGATCACCTCTGTATTACTTGGCGTGCCCAGCACCGCGGCCTCGCAGGCGACGGTACTCGACGGCTATCCCATGGCGAAACGGGGCGAGGCAGCGCGCGCACTGGGTGCGTCATTCACGTCATCGGCCATTGGTGGTGTCTGTGGCGCCGCCGCGCTTGGTATCTCACTGCCCCTGATTCTCCCGGTAATTCTGGCATTCGAATCTCCAGAGCAGTTCATGCTCGGTCTGTTGGGTCTGGCGATGGTCGGCTCACTTTCTGGCCAGTCGGTTATGAAAGGCGTAACAGCGGCGATGTTTGGGCTGCTGCTCGCAACGATCGGGTTACCCGAATCACAAGCCATTCCGCGATACACGTTCGGCACTTTATATCTCCTGGACAAATTGCCGCTGATTCCGGTATTGCTGGGACTGTTTGCGATTCCGGAGCTTATGGAACTCGCCCTGAAAGATGTGTCGATCGCACGTACAGGAAAGACCGACGATACTCGAAACGGATTGCGTGCTGGTGTTCGCGATGCCTTCAAACATTGGTGGCTGGTTATTCGTTGCAGCGTCATCGGCGCCTATATCGGCATGCTGCCCGGGCTTGGCGCTTCGATCGTTGGCTGGGTCACGTACGCCCACGCCAAGCAGAGCGTCAAGGACAATTCGCAATTCGGACAGGGGGACGTGCGCGGACTTCTCGCGCCCGAAGCGTCGAACAATGCACTGCGCGGCGGCGCGTTGATTCCAACATTAACTCTGGGCATCCCCGGGAGCGTTGGAACCGCCATCTTGATGGGTGCATTGATCATGCACGGACTTCGCCCAGGGCCGAGTATGCTCAGCAGCGAACTCCCCATGACGTTCAGTTTCGTGTGGATGATCGCGATCGCCAGCGTTGTGGCAACGTTGATACTGCTAAGGACCGTCAACCAGGTTGCAAAAGTCGCGTTGCTTCCGGGACATTTGGTCGTGCCAGGCGTGATGCTATTTGTTTTCATGGGTGCCTGGCTTGGCGGTGCGTCCATTGGCGCGTGGCTGAGTTGCGCCGTATTCGGCGTCATCGGGTTCTTCATGAAACGTGGTGGTTGGCCGAGACCGCCAGTCATACTTGCGCTGGTGCTCGGACAAATTCTCGAACGTTCGTTTCAGATCAGTACCCGTATTCACGAAGGTCCCGGTTGGCTCGCTCGACCGATTGTTATTGTGTTGTTGCTGATCATTATCGTGACGATCTTTCTCGCGGTCCGCGGTGTCGCAAGAGAAAAACTGGCCGGCAAGATTCCAGCGGGAGAGGCTTCCGAAAGAAATCCGGCCGTGTCGCTGCCGATATCGCTGGCGCTCTTTGGGATCTTCGTCTGGGCTGGATTTGGAGCGCTGGACTGGCCGCCGCCCGTGCGGCAATTCCCGTTGCTAATCTCGGTGCCCGCTGCACTGCTGTCACTGGTCGTTGTTATTCGGGATCTCACGCATCTTTTTACAGCGAAACTGGCTGCCGGAAGCTGGAGAGTCATGCTGCGGCAGGCGGGCGAAGACGCGTGGCTGGCTGCAGCACTGCCATTCTTTGCTTACGTGTTCGGCATGATCGTCCTTACGCTTTTCGTGGGACAAAAAATTGCGCTACCTTTATTCGTCGGCGTTTACCTGGTGCGCTGGGGGCTTTTTCGCAAACGCGTTGGCGTTGCCTATGCGCTTGGCGCCTGGGCAATTCTGGTGTTTTTCTACGATCAGGTTATGAACCTGTTATTTCACCCGTCGTATCTTGCGCTTTGGCTACAACCGATACTGCCATCGGCCGTACCGGACTGGTTGTTTCTCTGAATCCCGCCTCGGACTGGCGCTTGTCGAAAGCCTAGTCGGGTATCACCACGACCGCTTCGACTTCCAGGCTAAACCGCGGGTCCGTCGCCAGGCGAACTATCTCGACCGACGTGCTCGCTGGACGGTGAGTACCCCAATATCGATTCATCACTTCGTTAATTGCAACCTGATTCGCGCCAATGTCGACCACGAAACGAGTGACCTGAACAACGTCGCCAAGCTCACCGCCAGCCGCTCGTACGGTCTTCTGCAGCCTCTCCATGACCGCCTCGGTCTGTGCTTCGACGCTGAAATCAAGATGATCAAACTCCGCAGGAATATGCGGATGGCTGTGTGGAACGGGAGCGCCGGTAATACCCGACAAGAAGACTATGCTTCCGCCATGCACTTTGATGGCTGGCGTAAAGGGCAAATTGGCACCGGCTTCAATCTCTGTGCCTGGCAGGTAGACATACTCGAAGTCGGGCGTCTCAGCCCCACAGCCTGCGAGCATGACCACGCCTGTCGCCGCGATACGAAGTGATTTGTTGAACATCTTTAGGCTCCTGGTGGCAATCAATTCAATGTATTTTCAAGGACCAGAATCGACGGTGCCGATTCTGCGATCGAACGATATAAATCCATGTAGGCGAACATGCCAACCGGAACATTCGCTCCGCCCAGCACTATATCGAGATCGGCGTCGCCGTCCAGATCGCCGGCACCTATCGTCATCCAGCGACCGTTCATCGTTTCCGGAGTCGTATGAGCACTGAAGACCATCTCACCGTCGTTTTGTAGATAGACGAACGCTTCCCGCTTCTCAGTTTTGAAATCAGGGAAAAAAGAAATAGCGGCAATATCAAGATCGCCATCATTATCGAAGTCGCCAGCCTTTGCCCCAAAGGCGCCATACATCGGATAGAAATACGCCTCCTCGAAGCGCAGATTGCCACGGTTTAAATAGATTCGAATACCATGGTAATTTTTTAACGTGTTGTACGGATCCGAGTCAACGTTGTCACCGCTAACGGTCATGATATCCATCAAACCATTGCCGTCAAAATCCTGCAGCTCAAAGTAGGTATGGCCATAAGACGGGTGCGTCTCGAACACCGTAGTGTGTTCAAATTCATTGGCGCCGTTATTGGTCAAAATGTATAGCCCTTCACGCGCGTCCGACATCAACACAGCGATATCCAGATGCTGGTCGCCATTGAAATCATAAATCTCTGCCTTGACCGCGCCGGGACGATCAAACAGCACACGCTCACGATAGCTGTCCTCGCCGTCTGACTCGTACAAGGCGACGTTACCCTGCCGTGTGCCGAACCCGCAGACAACGAAATCGACGATGCCGTCAGCATTAAAATCTGCGACGTCCATGCCCGCCAGTCTATAAAGATCGTCGATGATGACGCTGATACTCGCTGTGCCGATATTCCTATCGACCAAAGAAAGTCGGCTGATGGTCGCGATCTTCACTGCCGACGACTGGTCGCCGAAAATATCACCGATTGAAGCGACGTAAGCCGCATCGCCTAAAAACTCAATTCCTACCGGCGACATCGCGGGGCCGAATCGTCTGGGCTCGGCTGTGAGTTGCCCGTCACTGTCGAGAACCGCCAGTGTATGGGCGAGCGAATCGCCGATATAAGCCTCACTGGTTTCTTCTCTGATGTGGACCATCGTCGTTACGGGCGGATCTGCGCGGTAATTGGACTGAACGATGTCGAACTGCGGCAAGTCCCAATGCAGCTTCGGCTTGTCAGCCTGAGGAAGTGGTTCTGAGGTGGCAGATTCGACGTAGTAAAAACGCAATGCGTCCCACTCACTCTCACTCAGGATCGGTGCATCCGGAATCATGTGTTCCGTCAGTAGATAGGTTCGTTTGGACTTTACGTTTTCCTGTGCGAACTCCGGATGATCGGCCAGGTAATCGAGGTTTTCCATGCCCAGCATATACCCCATGTAGCCGAGCGCAGCTTCCCAGCTTTTTTTCGGCAGAATGTCGGGTGGCGGCTCAAGATGGCATGTGGAACAGTAAACATTCGCCAACTCCCTGCCCCGGGACATCTGGCGCTCGTTTTGCAGCTCGTGGAGCCCGTCACGAAGAGCGGGAAATTTAAAAACAAGCAAACATGCCACGATAACGGCACCGCCGAGGACCAGTTGTTTTTTAATGACCAATTCTACAGCTCCAATTATGTGTTGATTTATCGTTTAGCTTCCGGTTTCGCGAGGCCCGTCAAACCACTCCACCACCGCTTTTTGAAAGCTGGGCCTGGCGTCAATAGCACGAGCCCAGCTCATCACATTCGCGAATGGGGCGAACGAAAACCCGGCTCGCTCGAGCGTGTAGTGAAGCGGTACCCACGTGATATCCGCCAGCGTGAAGTCATCTCCCGCAATCCAGCGATGCTCTGCCAGGCGGGTATCGAGCTTTGTAAAAGTATCATGCAACAAGGTCTCCGCGTTGGCACGATCCGTCTCGGAAATACCCTCTTCGCTGGAGTTCCTCTTGTGGAAAGCCAGCAGCTCCTTATTGTTCTGCAATTGGCGATACCGCTGCAGCTCTGCTGACGACTTGCGGCGTCTGTTGCCAGGCCTCGATGCGTAGATATACGTCTTTACCGCCTCAACATGGATTGCCGAAGCAAGCTCCAGCCACTCCGACAGTTGCAGCAACTGCCGGTCGTCTGCAGGTGTCAGTCGAGGCTCCGAAAATGTGTCGTCGAGATAACGGATGATGTCACAGGACTCGATCCAGACATCACCATCATGTACCAGCGTCGGCACGAGGCCATTCGGATTGATGCTGAAGTACTCCTCAGTAATATGTTCGCCCAGACGGGTGTTGAGATGATGACTTGTCCACCGCAGCTTTTTTTCCTCGAGCGTCATGCGCACTCGCATGGAACAATTTGACCAGCCCGCGTGATAAAGATGCAAACCCTTCAATTCACTTACCGCTTCGTTTCGGGAGTTGATCTTCGGCATTACTTAAAAACGAATGGTGTAATGAAATTTGAGTACGACTTCCGACGTTGATGAAGTAACGTCTCTACTCAGCGGATCGATGTCGAACTGGCGATTCACGACCAGAAACAGGTCCCGACCGGCTTGCGGATTGAAGCGAAGGCGGCTGTTAAAGCCTGCCGTTTCGCTGACGTTGTCATATTGCAGTACATTCAGCCACGACCACCTGGAATTAAAGGCAAAGTCCGCACGTGCGCGATACAGGCGCGTAATGAAGGCTCCCTGTGGCAACTCTACATCATTGAATTCGTAACCCAACTGGAAGAGGAGATGTCTGCCCGGTCGCCAACTCAGATCGCCGCCGATTTTCAGTAAATCGCCGTCGTAAAATTTACCGGTATCAATGTCAATACTGATAGCCAGGCGACGTTCCAGTGCCGACTCAAGGACGAACTGCACTCGGTCAAAGGTATAAGCTCCCGAGCCAATTACGACGCCGGGACTGATTTCGAAATCATCAACAAGCACTTCGTCAATTTGCTTCAGCCGTATCTCGAACATATCGCCGAACTGCGTTTCGACAGTGAGTGGTTCGACAACCAACTCGCGGCTTTCAAGCGCTCCGTTCGTGTTGTCTATATTTTCGAAAATTGATTTGAGTGTGACGTATCGAAGGAAACGGCCATTCGGTGTGAAGGTATAAGCCAATTCAGCCTTTGTGCCGGCGATGTCAGATCTATTCACAAATCCCGTGGCCGGATTGAAATTCTCTTCGATGCTCCATTGCCCCAGCTCAGCGGACCAGCGTTCACTGTTAGGGTATTCCATACGCCAACCATAGGCTTGCTCGTCTGCGCTCACGCCCTCGGTATCCGACTGCTGGTACCAGGCCACGCCCTGAATCGTTTTCCCTGGTATCAGACTGGTGTTCCTGTAACGAAAATCTGCACCAAACAGCTGGTTGTCCAGGTCGGAAGTTGGATTTCCGTTCGTGTAGATGAGTCCAACACTGGACTCCTGCAGGATGTTGGCGGCGGCGCGCCCTACAAAGACATTACTCTGGCTGACATCCGCAGTAGCATCCTGCAACACATCGAGAGCGCCAACGTTCCAACGCCCGATACGACCGGAAAGTTTGGCCCCCGCGATAATATCGACGGGTTCTCCGGAGTCGCTAAGGCCAAGCCGCCTTGAGAAAAAGGGGCGGCCATTTTCCTCCAGCCCACCGAAGCTGAAGATGTCCAGGTCCTGATTAAAGAACTGCCGCTTCTCGGGAAGAAACAAAGAGAAGCGGGTCAGGTTGACCTGCCTGTCATCCACGTCCGTCGCGGAAAAATCGGTATTCAGGGTAAGTGCTGCGGTCAGCGACGGCGTGACTTTCAGATACGCATCCAGCGAAGGAGTAACTTCACCGGATGACGTCCCAGCAGAAAAATCATCCGATTGTTTCAACGCCACGGAAGGCACCACGTCCAGACCGCGTCCTTGATGAATGCCGCTGATACAATCGAGAGTGCCCGCGGAGCCGGGACTTATCGACCGATCAAAAGACGACCACGCGATCTCCTCTTTTTTCCGCGCAATGGTGCGAGCGACTGTGAAGCCCCATTTGCTGTTATCGGAATTGAAGTTCAAGGTCTTGAACGGTATCGCCACTTCCGCCGTCCAGCCCGTCGCATCAATTGTCGCATCCCCTAACCAGATACCATCCCAGTCACGGTTTATATCCGTCGGGTTTTCATAGACACCATCCCTGCGAATCCCGTTGGGATTAAGTTGAAACCAGTAGCCGGTCCGGCGCGTGCCAAAAGGGTCCAGCAAGAATTCGATGGCGTCGTCGAATCTTAGCGTTTTGCCTTGCACCAGTTGGCGCGCACTGATCAGAGCCGCATCACGATCGTGCAGTCGGGCGCCGACATATAGGTAGTCTTCATCGTAAAAGACGAAGAATTCCGACTTCTCGGACGGCTCACCGTGGTCAACGGGTTGAAACTGATGTAAGTCACCGATGCGCGTTGCATGGGTCCAGGCGGCATCGTCCAGCACGCCATCAATCACTGGCGCGACGGCACCCTGCGGAAGGTTGAGACAAACGGACTTTCGATGATCGCCGTCAGCTATTGTCTCGCCGGTCTGCGCGGCAATGGCACTACCGGCACAGACCGTCAGCAGTAATAACGCAAAACGGTTACCACCTGATACGAGTGATGCGCCCATTCTTTCGAGCCCTTTGGCGCTATTTCGCTCCCTGATTCAAGTCCGCCAGGTTCCACTCGGTAACTGCTTGCGATTTCAGTACAGCATCCCCCAGTTCAGGCGTCGTCAGCAGGTAAAGTCCCGTGTCAGTCGCCGCCCAAATCAGCTTCCGATCCCACTCTATGAAGACGTTATCCGTATTTCGCGTGTAGCTTCCGGGCTTATCGAGATCACCACCCTGCGGAGGAATAAAGTACGACGAAATGTAGGGATACTGCGGGTCCTTGATGTTGTAGCACTGCAGGCCGGCGTTGAAGAACGTGTAACAGGTAAAATTGGGGTCTGCTTTTCCTGGCGCCTTGAGGTGCGGCGGATTATGCACGCCAAAACGACCTCGCTTCTTGCAGAAATTATCGTACGGCGCTTCCGCCGGCGGCTGCGGTATTGGCAATGTGGACATCTCGTGCGGATTCGTCGGGTCGCTTACATCGATGATGTAGCTGTGATGATACGGTTCATTGCAATCCGGATTTAGCGCCTCCGGCGCACCGATCACAAAGCCCCGGTCTATTCTGGAAACATCCACGGAATGGAATGCAATCCCACCAGGTTTGTACGGTGCCTGAAAGCGGCCGAGCAGCTTCGGGGCGCTGGCGTCGCTTAGATCATGGAGAAAAATACCAAGGGATCCCCATGGGCTAACACCTAACTTGCCACCGTTTTCCTGTTTTTGGGGCACGTAAAACGCGCCGTGCAGGCCGGTAAATGACTCCTTATCGCCGTGCTCGCGCCAGGATTTATATTCCTCCTGCTCATCCTCGCGTTGGCCTGGCAGCCACCATTGCGATACGTGCTTCGGCGCTGCAGGATCGGAAACATCAACAATCATGACGCCATGACTGTGCACACGTACCGGGCTTTCCTGATGCGTGAAACTGTCATCTGGCGCGGCGTCCAGATAAGCGTACTTGCCGCCGTCGTAGTAGTCCCTGTGCGTACCGCCGCCGGTCTGTCGCTTGCGTCCAGAATCGCCGAGGTCAGTGCTGAATTCTGAAAGCGGCTTGATATTGAGTGGGTCACTGGCATCGAAGAAGCGCACGCCGCGGAGGCCATCGTGATTTTTGACCCTTTCGTCGGCACCTGGATCGTCATACTTCCCGTGTGGAAATTCCACAGTTGCTCTAATGAGTGGCGGTGCTGCGCCCGTCATGAGAATCCACTTGCCGATATCGGCATTGTAGGCGAGCTGAATTTGCCTGCCGACAAAGGCGTCCTCGTTAACCACGACGGGGTTCAACGGGTCGGTGACTTCGATGACATCGCCTTTCGGAATCCCCCCCTGAAACAGGAAGCGGCGCTCACCCACGGTCATCATCTGCATTTTCCAACGCCGATTTTCACCGCCAATATGCGCGCGGACAGCCATATTGCGAATGTAAGTCGATTGATCCAGATATGGCAGACTATCGGGTCGCGGGTGCGGATGCGCGTTCGCGAACACCGTGACCGGAAGACCTGCCACCAGTAATACCAGTGCCAAAATTGCGGATACGTTTTGTGTTTCCTTTGCTCTCATTCCGGTTCCCCTTTTTTATCGGCCAAGCGACAGTGTTGCGTCTGACCGCCTCCAAGCGCCCCCTAGTCTAGCCGAAGCGATTCATACAATGCAATCGTTTGCAGCAATTGCTCAAACAGGCGTTTTCAGGAGCGCTTGTCAAAATTAAGCCTGAATTTTCTGCAGTCGTTCCGCCGTCAATGGCAGGTCTCGTATGCGAGTGCCCGTCGCGCTTGCCACAGCGTTGGCAATGGCTGCTGCAGTGGGTCCTTGCGACGCTTCGCCAGCGCCCAAAGCCGCTTCATTTGGCTGCTGTATCAGTGCAACCTCAACAGCCGGTACTTCAGGAAAAGTCAGAATCGGATAGCTTGCCCAGTCCTTTGAATCGACCCCGTTTTGCCCCAGACGCAACTGCTCTTTGAGCGTCCAGCTTGACGACTGAATCACGCCACCTTCGATTTGGTTGATGGCGCCATCCGGATTGATGACAAGGCCAATATCAACAGCGCACAGCGCACGATCGAGTTTGATCTGTCCACTTGCAGCGTCTACGACGACTCGCATCGCGACGGCACAGTAAGCGCCTGCGTTCTTGTACTGCGCCATTGCGATTCCGACACCGGCAGGCGCCGTTGTGGAATCGAAGTCGGCGGCGGTCATTTGCTCGCGCAGTTTTCGCAGCACACCGATCGCGCGTTGATCGCTCAAATGCCGAATTCTGAACTCGATGGGATCTTCACCCTCTGCGCGGGCAATCTCGTCCATGAAAGATTCAATCGCAAACACATTCATATAAGCGCCCAAACCCCTTAACGCGGATACCCGAATTGGCGTTTCCGGTATAAGGCGCTTGGTGATGCGATGATTGGCAAATGAGTACAAAGGCACAGCGTTGCGATCGCCGCCACCTCGCGGCTGCGGAATATTGCCGACCGGCGGCAATGGCAGCGGCTCGGCTTTTTGCCTCGCGGCGAATAAATTGCCCGCACGTTTTGCACCTGCTGGCCTGATCGAATGGGTGCCGCTCCAGACATCATACTGCCAGTCAATAATATTTCCCTTTGCATCCAGACCTGCACTGACCCTGGTGGTCATGGCCGAACCGTAGGGCTCTCCCATAAATTCATCGGCGCGTGACCATTGCAGGCGAATCGTTTTACCCGGCATTTTCATCGCAATCAAAGCGACGTCTGCCGTCACATCATCCGCGCCATTGTGGCCATAACACCCGGATGCTTCCGCGTTAATCAGGCGAACGTTTTCTTCGTCGAGACCGACCAGCCTGGCGATCGCTCCGCGCAACATGAAAACACCCTGCGTGTGACTCCACAGGGTAAGTTGATCGTCAGTTTTTCTCGCAATTGCCGCCGACGGCGACATAGATGCGTGCGCCTGAAATGGCCGTGAGTAATCTTCACTTAGCGTCCGGGCAATCGTTCCAGAGCCGATCGAACCACGCTCGGCGACAACCTTTACTACCGCCGGAGCCTGTTTCAGCCACTCGTTGGTCGTGCGCTCTTGTAGTGGGAGCTCTGCTGTTTCCCAACGGCATAAGCGCGCCATCGCTCCTGCCGCCCTGATTGCTTGCTCCTCTCGCTTTGACACCACCGCCAGGAAAGATCCGTCCCGAATTATCTTAACGACACCCGGCATTTGTGACACTGACTCAAATTCGCTCGGTGCCGTGAGTTTCGCCTCGCGATCACCCGTACGCACAACTCTCGCATGCAGCATACCCTCCATGCGTATATCCTGGATGTACGCAGCCTCGGCAAATGCCTTGCGAGGAATGTCGACGCGCGGCATTGACTCGCCAACAATTTGATAGTCATCGCGACTCTTCGGGGAAACTGTGCCCGTTGCGTTTCGGGTGAGGCTGATATCTTTCACTACGTCTGCAAAACCCAGGCTTGAAGGGCGTTCGTCAACCGTGAAAAAGCCATTGCTGATACCAACTTTCTCGCCATCTACGGCAAGCTTATCGGCCGCCAGCTCGACGAGGATCGCACGCACTTCCGCCGCAGCGGCGCGCACCGCCGGACCGCTGCCCTCTATGGATTTACTGCCATTGGTGTAGCCCTCATTCGGCGACGAGGCGGTATCGACATTGGCAACACGTACCTGCTCAAATGGCAGGTCAAGTTCCTCAGCCGCGATTTGTGCCAACGCTGTCTGTATTCCCTGACCCAACTCACACTTGCCCGGGGACAAAGTCAGTATTCCGTCGGCCGAAATTTGCAGCCAGGTATCAAGGTTCGGGTTTGCAGTCAGCGAACCCGGCAGCTCGATCGCTGCCTGCTGTGCAGTCGCACTCATCGGCAACATATTGAAATACAGCACGATGGATCCGGAAGCTTTCAGGAAGTTTCGTCGTGTAGTCATGACGTTTCGCCCTCCTGATCAGCACCTGCCGCCTCGCTAACTGCGCGCACGATACGGCCGTGTGCACCACAGCGGCAGAGGTTTCCTCGCAGTGCGACACGAATCTGCTCCTCTGTTGGTTGCTTGTTTTTTTGCAACAATGCAGCAGCCGTCATCATCATGCCGCTTGAGCAGTAACCACATTGCATCGCCTGTTCTTTGATAAAGGCCCTCTGCAGCGGATGCGGATCCTCCCGACTGCCCAAACCCTCCAGAGTTACGATTGCGCGACCGACGACGCCAGCCACTGGCATGACGCAGGAGCGAACGGGCTTTCCGTCCACCAACACGGTACACGCGCCACACTGCGCGACGCCACAACCGAATTTCGGACCGTTCAACTGCAGGTCGTTGCGCAGCGCGTATAGAAGCGGCGTGTCTCCTTCTATGTCCAGCTGCACTTCTTTGTCGTTTACATTCAGTTTTATTGTCATCGATGTGCCTCACGGCATTGCGTGATTAAGAAAGCTTGTTCGGGCCTCATGTCCGATCCGTTTGGTGCACAATGCGCAGCGTGTCTATCAACTCACTGTCGTTGTGGTCACCCATGGAAAGCTCCACCATTTGCTCGAATACCTGTTTGGCCGCATGCCCGATAACGGACTGACCTCCAACATCTTCGATTAGCCCGATGCCATAAGCCATGTCTTTGATGCGCATACGCCCCGAAAACTGTACCGGGTCTTCGTGGCTATTCTCCGCCATATACCGGGAGTGGCGAGCCACGTGCGGGCTGCCCGTTGCGCCGGTCGAAAAACCCTCTGCCGCGACTCTGATGTCAATGCCGGCCGCCTCGCAGGCCTGCATACCTTCAGCGCAAGCCGCCACCTGAATTGCCCCCATAAGGTTATAGATCAGTTTGAACTTGATGCCGCTGCCGACGCCGCCGACGTGCATCACGCTCTTGCTTATAGCGTCCAGCACCGGGCGCATTGCATCTACATGTTCGGCGCTTCCGCCGGCAAAAACTTTCAGTTCGCCGGATTCGGCAACGTCGGGCCGGCCGGCCACGGGACAGTCGAGAAAATGCAAACCCCTGGCCTTCGCAAGTCCGTCGAGCTCGGACACCCAGGTCAAAGACACGGTCGACATTTCGATAGCGTAAGCGCCGGACTTGAGCTCTCCGTGCAAAGCGCCGTCGGGACCGTCCCACGTCGCCCTTGATGCATCGTCATTGGTCAGGCTTGAAATTATGACGTCGGCTCCAGCGGCAGCCTCTTTCGGTGTCGCTGCAAGTACCGCCCCAAATGCCTCCAGCGATCGTGCCTTGTCCAAGGTACGATTGTAAACCGTCACCTCGTGTCCGCCCTGAAGAAAATTTCGGGCTATCGGCAGACCCATCATCCCGGCACCCAGAAAAGCTATTTTCGCCATTTGTATTCCCTTTTCAAACTTAGCGAGTGATTGCGAGTCCTTCCAGCGCCAACCCGTACGGCAGCAATTCGTGCAATTGTCGGCGCAACTGCTCGGTAAGGAGTAAGCGCGTGTAGCGGCGGTTCATTTCAGGCTGCTGCATTATTTCGCGTGCAAGCTCCCAGGCGCGCGACAATAATTGTTCCCGCGGCAGAACTTCGTTCACCAGGCCATATTCCATCGCGCGTCGAGCGTCGAGGACCTGACCCGTCAACAGAAAGTAGCGACCACGATTCATCCCCATGATCATGGGAAAAACGACATGCACACCATCCCCTGGAACCAGGCCACCCGCATAGTGAGCGGAATCCTGAAAAGTGGCCTGTTCCGCCGCCAGCACAATGTCACACATTACCGGCAATTCGGCGTGACGCGCTGCCGGACCATTAACCGCGCTAATCATCGGTACATCGATCGCCAGCAGGTTGGTGAGCAGACGATGGGACTCCCACCCCAGCTCCGCCCATTCGTCGGGCGTTTGTTTGTGCGCGGCCCTGTTTGATTCCACCTCAGCCACCGGACCGGAAAACTCCTCGCCGGTACCGGTCATAATCACGAGCTGGTTCTCACGATCGCGACCAATATTGAGAAAGGCCTCCTCCAGTTCTGCGTGCGGCTGCCTCCCCCACTGCAGCGGTCCGCCATCCGTGCCCAGCGTTATCTCCAGAATGCCGTCTTCGCGGCGCATGCTGATCGTCGCGTACTTGTCGCAATAATCTTCGAGGCGCACTCTAAGCTTATCTATATTCATGCTCTCTTCCAGATGCTCGCTATCGTTTGTGGACACATCCTGCAGTCAGTAGCTCAGCTGTTCGCTTTCGATTTACGTATATCATCCAATCCATCGAAGAACGTAACCGGTGGATAGGCCGCGGGATCCGTTATGACATCAAGCACCGTCGTTTCATCGCAAGCCAGGGCTTCGCGTAGTGCGGGCAGATAGTCGCTGGCTTTCTCTATGCGGACGCCACGGCAGCCGCTTGCACGAGCGATCGCAGCATGGTCCACCGCGGTAAAGTAGCAAGCCGTGCTATGACTCCCGAACTTCACATCTTCGGCATCCTTCTGATATCCGAGGCAACTGTTGTTTAGAACGGTTAATACCACCGGTGTCTTGCGGCGAGCCGCAGTTTCAAGCTCAGACCAGACATGTGCAAAACCGCCATCACCAACCATGCACAGCACAGGACAATCAGGACTGGCAACCTTCGCACCAATGGCAAGCGGCAGACCCCAGCCAAGTCCGGCCAAGCCGCGTGGTGTGATAAAACGCATGCCTGCTTTGAGGGACGGCAGGTAGCAGGCCACCCAAAGCGTTGCGTAACTCGCGTCGGCGACGACAATCGTTTCTTCAGTCAGCACTTCTCGAATATCGGCAGCCATGCGCTCCGGTCTTATCGGACTCGCATCCGATTGCTCCACAGCCGCTATATCCACTGCGTGCTTTTGTTTGGCTTCAGCAATACATCGTTCGAGTTCCGGTGCAGGCCCACGGCGTCCTTTGAGTTTGGCGTAAATAGCGTCAAGCGTGAGCTTGGCGTCGCCCTTTAAACGCAACGCCTCATAATTACGACCAATCTCCGCGCCGTCGACATCAATATGAATGTAGCGTGCGTTTTCAGGATAAAGCTGCCAGGAGTCGGTACCGTTTTGATTGGTACGCGTTCCCACCAGCAGGATGACATCCGCCTGCTGAACAATCGGGCGCATGTACCGGGTCGGCGAGAGTTTTCCCATTGCGTAGCCGGTCACGCCAATGGACAGTGGATGACGCTCGTCAACCACGCCTTTGCCCATCACCGTCGTCATCACCGGTATGTGAATGTCACTTTGTATCGCAGCGACAGCCTCGCTGGCGGCGGAAAGATGGACGCCACCGCCTGCCAGCAATAGCGGCTTACTTGCGGATGCCAAAAGTTCTACCGCCTCATCTATGCGGACCGGATCAGCGACCGCACGATCAAGTGGGAAGTAGCCAAGATTACTGCTGCGCCGCTCGGGAGGTGTTATTTCCTCGAGCAACAGGTCCGCGGGCAGGATTAACGCGACCGGACCGGGCCGCCCGCTCGCGGCATTTGCAAAGGCCATGTCGATATAATCGACCACTCGCGATGCCTCGGTCACCCTGCGAACCCATTTCGTGCAGGACTGAAACAGGGCAATATGATCAAACTCCTGGAAAGCATTGCGATCGGCCTGCGTGCGTACCACGTCCTGAACAATCGCGACGATCGGGACTGACACTTTGAGCGCCTCAGCCAGGCCCGGCACGAGCAGTGTCGCCGCGGGTCCGTTCTGCGCCGAAACCACACCGACCTTGCCACTAGTGCGGGCGTATCCATCCGCCATCACGGTGCCGGCATTTTCAGTGCGGTACATGAACTGTGTAATATTGCGCCGCTCCGCTGCCAGCAGAACCGCAGACGGCAATGATTGCGAAAACATAACCTCGACGCCGTGCCGGAGCAGGCTATCAACAACGATGTCGGCGACGGTCTGTTTTTTATTTGCTGACATATTTCGTGGATCCTTGGGTTCAGAATGCGTCGGACAGAGCCGTAACGTCAAGTTATTATCGAATAGCTGCAGGAATGAACAAAACCATAACTAAGAGCATCCAGAAGGAAAAAACAATGAGCAGTGGCCATTCATCATTAGTCTTCCCGGCGCCGCCCGTGCCAAGTGTCCCGGTCAAGGGAACCGACCTGCTGTTTCCGGTGAATCGGGTTTTTTGCGTTGGTCGCAATTATGAAGCGCATGCCAGGGAAATGGGAATGGCGGTTGATCGGGACGCCCCGTTTTACTTCATCAAGAGCGCATCCAGTATCGTTGCATCTGGCAGTACGGTGCCGTACGCCCCGGGAACCAGCAACCTCCACCATGAGATGGAGCTTGTCGTAGCTATCGGACAAGCCGGCTTTTGCGTCAGAGAAGTGGACGCGACAAAGCTCATCTACGGTTATGCCTGTGGTCTGGATATGACTCGCCGCGATCTTCAATTGAAAGCTCGCGACAAAGGTCGTCCGTGGGACCTCGGTAAGAATTTTGAGAACGCAGCGGTAATTTCCGAAATTGTCCTGGCGAAGCAATCAGGCCACATCAAGTCTGGCGATATACGCTTATCGGTGAATGGCGATCTCAGGCAGGCGGGCGACATTCGTGACCTCATCTGGAACGTGCCTGAACTAATCGCGGATATTTCAAAGTACTACCGCTTGCAGCCGGGCGATCTGTTGTACACCGGAACGCCGGCAGGAGTTGGCCCGGTCGAGCCGGGAGACACCATCAAAGGCAGCATAGATAAGGTGGGTGAAATCGAACTTTCCATTGCTGAGGCCGAGAATACTCACTAGCTTGCCAAACTGCAATCGTTTGCACCATAATGCCCGTGTACTCCTCTGGGGAAGCGGATGACGGGAATATCGCGACGGGATTTCATGAAAGGGGCTGCCATGAGCTCGCTTTCTGTCAGCGCTGGCGCATTCGAAAGCAGGCCGGTAAGTGACGCCAGTTTTGACTTCGTTGTGGCAGGGGCCGGACATAACAGTCTGATCACCGCAGCCTATCTCGCAAAGGCCGGGTTCGGCGTTCTGGTACTCGAAGGTCGACCGACCATTGGCGGCGGCTGCAAGACGGCTGAAGTCTGCATGCCCGGCTTCAAAGAGGACCTTTGTTCAAGCGTGCACGGGTTTATTCAATCCAACCCGGTGCTGAGCAAGAACGAGTTGGGCCTCTTCGAGTACGGCCTTGAGTACATTGACCCCGACCCGATCATGCACACCTCGTTTGCGGACAGAGCCTCAATCACAATGTGGCACGACATCGAACGCACTTACGCGGAATACGCGAAATACTCCAGGACCGATGCAGACACGTTCCGACAACTGGTGAACGAATACAAAGCCTATAACGCGGCCAAGAGCAGTGGCTCAGATATACCCAATAGTGCGGTTTGGCGGCGTAGATTTGCCATGTCCGGTTATGACCTGGTCAACAGGACATTCGAGAATCACTATATTCGCAGCTTTCATCTGGCCCAGGGGCGCTTCAGTAGTATTCCCGGTGGACATCCCAACACTGGCAGTCAGTTATTCTCGGCGATCCGGCATCAGGTTAAGGGCCGCCCCATGCCGAAGGGCGGTTCAGGCATGCTGCCGCTTGCGCTTAGCCGTGTCATCGAAGCCAATGGTGGCGTAATCCGGACCAACATGCCGGTGGAAAAACTAATCATAGAGAAATCTAAGTGCGTCGGCGTCGAGTGTGCGGACGGCTCGCAGTTTCGGCCGCGCAAGAGCGTCATTTCGACCATTCACATCAAGCACCTGCTAAATATGGCGCCAAGAAAATTGTGGGGCGACAACTTCGTCGAGAACGTTCGGCTGCTGCAACCGGAACACGCCATGTTCGCTTTTCACTATGCGGTTTCGGAACCGCCCAGATACGAGCTTGCTGACGGTAGCACTATCGCGCCGGCTGAATCCGCTTTGCTGTCGAATCCAGAGCGCATCTTGCTCGCCGACTTCGAACTCGCAACCGGTAAGATCAATCTTGAAAACTTGCCGCTACAGGTCGTCTGCCCCAGCATCGCAGATCCCACGCGCGCGCCAGCCGGGCACCACACACTCAAGCTCGAAGGCAATTTGCCTTACGCGCTAAAAGAAGGTCCGCGACACTGGGACAATATTAAGGAAGACGTCGCGGCAAAGGTATTCGAGAATTTCCGCAAGTTTTGCCCCAACCTGAGCGAAGACAAGATTCTCGGAAAATTCCTGCAGAGCCCGATTGATATCGAGCGCATGAATCCCGCAATGTGGCGCGGTAGTGTGCATGCCTTCGCAGCCGGGGCCGCGCAAACCGGAAACATGCGCCCGGTGCCTGGTTGGTCGGAGTACCGTATGCCCATTCCAGGGCTGTACCAGACCGGTGCATGCACTGCCCCCGGTGGTTCTGTGCGAGGTCAACCTGGTCGCAATGCAGCCGTCGTCATCCTTGAGGACCATGGCAGCAGCATTGACGCAGCAGTGGCCCGCTCAGGCGGGCGGAAGTCCTGATGAGGACAGCGGCGTTTTTTGCACTGCTGTTCGCGCTTTTGTTCGTTGTACCTGGCGCCGCACAACAACCTGACCCGGTGCCCGCGGTGAAAGACAATATCGTGGCGCGTGCGCCGCCCGCTCAACCGCTGCCATTCAGCCACAAGAAACACGCAGATTTAGGACTCGTATGCCAGATGTGCCATACGAACCCGGAGCCCGGATCCCGGATGACATTTCCGTCGACCCAAACGTGCATGTCGTGCCACATTGCTGTTGCAAGCGACACGCCTGCAATCGAGCGCTTGCACGCATTCTCGGCGTCGGGAAATGACATACCCTGGGTGCGTGTTTATACCGTCACACCGGGTGTCACCTGGAGTCACAAGGCTCATCTCGATGCTGGCGCGCAATGCGAAACCTGCCATGGCGATATCAGTCAGGCGGAGGCCGTGTCTGAAACAACGTCCGTACTTGCCATGGCCACGTGCATTAGCTGCCACCAGGCACGTGAAGCGGCGACTGAATGCGTAACCTGTCACGCCTGGCCGACGGATCAGTTCCTGGGGATCGAGTAGCCGGACGACGCGATCAGTCTCGTTGCGTGTGCGCCCATTTCGTACTTCGGCAACATCACGAATGGTCACTTTTCTTTTGGGCCTGCGCTTCATCTGGTCAGGATGTTTTTACATCTCCATATTGCTCGGATAACAGCGCGCCGAAATAGAAACACTTCTGAAACGCCTCGCGCTCCTGAAAGCGCGAAAGCCACTCGCCAACTTTGTCGCAGTCGGCCCACAAGCTACTGAGTCCAATGTCATTGAGGCGTACGATGACTGGAATAACGCAGATGTCGGCCAAACTGTAATCGCCGAGAAGCCATGGTCCGCCAAGCTGCAGCTGTGACTCCATCCGCTCTACTGTCATTCGCAGGCGGTTTTCGCTTTGTTGCATTTCTTCGTCGCTATAGCCTTTGCGACCCATCTTCAGGAAAAAGTCTTTACGCAGAGGCTTGGATTCGCCAAACGCGATGAACTCTTCTTCCGTCATCGTCTGAAAATGTCGCAGAAACACTCGATTGTAGGACGGCACCCGAACGGCCGGCGCCGCGACCTCCTCGAAAAATCGCATCCACTCACGCATGTGTGCCCGGCCAGCAGGAGTAGCAGGACTAAGCGGAACCTCCGGAATCATCTCGTCCAGATATTCGATAATGACGGACGAGTCGATAATGACTTCGTCGTTGTGAACCAGCGTCGGGACAACGCCGTTAGGATTGAGTTTCTTGTATTCCTCTTTTAGCTGGTCACCCTTGAACAAATCGAGCTTTCTCTCGGAAAACTCCAGCCCCTTCTCCCAAAGAGAGATGCGAACCTTTTGACTGCAAGTGGACTGCGGGGCGTTATACAGGACGAATGACAAGGGCTTCTCCCATGACTGGACAACGGCCAGCACTAATCGATCTAATCGAGAATCAAATTCGGAATGACCAGCGAAATCCAGGGTACGTAGGTAATCAACATCAGTACCGCGAGCAATACCAGCAACCACGGAAATGACGCTTTGATCGTATCTTCCAAAGACAACTCCGCGACGCTGGCCGTCACAAACAGATTCAAGCCCACGGGCGGCGTCACCAGACCAATTTGCATATTGACGATCATCAGCACACCGAGGTGCGTCGGATCAATACCCATTTCCATGGCTATTGGAAAAATTATCGGTGTGAGAATCAGTACGACCGACGTCGGCTCCATGAAATTACCGGTTATCAAGAGCAGGACATTGAGAACAAGCAAAAATCCCCATATCGGCAAACCCATGCCAACAATTAGTTCGGACGCCATCTGCGGAATCTGCTCAGTCGTTAGCAAAAACGCGAACATAAATGCGTTGGCAATGATAAACATCAGCATGACGGTTATCTTCGACGCTTCGATCAGGACGTCCGGAACGTCGTGTATCGTGATATCGCGGTAAACAAAAACGGCGATAAAAAATGCGTAAACAGCGGATACGGCGGCGGCTTCGGTTGGCGTGAATATTCCGGCGTAAATACCGCCCAGAATGATCACAACCAACATCAATCCCCACAGCGCTTCGCGAAAAGTCTTCACGACAACCTTCAAACTTGCACGCTTCTGACGGGGCATGTCTTGCTTTCGAGCAATAACGGCGACGGTAATCATCATGACCAGAGTCAGAATAATCCCCGGCAGAATGCCCGCGATGAATAATCTGCCGATAGACGATTCAGTGATTGCGCCGTACACAACCATCACGAGAGACGGTGGAATCAGGATACCCAAAGTACCCGCGTTGCAGATGACGCCCGCCGCGAAATTCCGCGTGTAGCCTGAGGCCACCATGCCGACAATCATGACGCTACCGACAGCCACGACGGTCGCCGGCGCCGAACCGGATACCGCCGCGAAAAAGGCGCTGGCCAGCAACGCTGCCATTGCAAGTCCACCACGAAAGTGTCCGACTAATGCGTTAGCAAAAGCGACCATGCGCCTGGCAACGCCACCAGTGGTCATAAACGTACCCGCCAAAATAAAAAATGGCACTGCTAAAAGCGGGTAGACCTGCATTGTGTGGAAGAACTTCTGGCTCGATGACAGCAGCGTCTGATCACCAAAAAACAACATTGTCATTACGCTGGCTAGGCCCAGAGAAATTGCAACCGGGACACCGATAAACAGCAGTACGAACAGCGCGGTCAGTAGAAACAGGGCAGTCAAACTTTTTTCTCAACGCTGTCGCTGCCGCGGCGCAAGAGACTCCATCCCGCTTCGAGGAAGCGAAACACTAGCAACGCGAAGCCAAGTGGCATCGTCGCCGTCAGCAACCACTTTGGAGCCGCGATGTCTCTGGCTGCATTGCCAAGTGTCATCAGGCGATCAACAAGAATAGCGGAGCCGTATAACATCAACAACGAGTACAAGAGGCAGGCGAATATCGCGGCTAAGGCGACGTAGCGCCGCAGCGGTTCTGATAGCTTGCGGGTCAGCAGGTCAGTCGCGATATGCGTTTTGGTGCGCACGCCGTAGGACATGCCAATCAATACCAGCGCTGCAAAAGAGTAAGTGGTCGCCTCTAAGGACCAAACCAGGCCAGTGTTGAAAACGTAGCGCATCACGACCTGAACAAACGTCAGCACGGTCATGAATGCCAGCAACGCAGCCATAAGCCACTCTTCGAGTCGATCAATCACTCTGCTGGCTGCCCCATCGCCTCCGCCGCGGCGATCGCATCGGCGCCGATAATGTCAGAGAATTCTTCCCACACAGGTCGCATCGCTTGCTGCCAGACAACTCTCTCCTCTGGCGTCAATTCAGTCACCTCGGTTCGTCCGGAAGCTATGATTTTCTCCTTGCCAGCAAGATTAATTCCGGCAGACTGCTCATTCGCCCAGGCACTCACCTCCTGCACGATTGCGCCAAGCTCGACACGAATATCGTCCGGCAGTGAATTCCAAAAATCCGGGTTTACGGCAACCAGGTAACCAAGATAACCGTGATTTGTTTCCGTCACGTGGGCCTGCACTTCGTAGAACTTCGATGAGTAGATATTGGACCAGGTGTTCTCCTGCGCATCCACAGCACCCGTCTGTAGCGCCTGATACACCTCACCAAATGCCATCTTCTGGGGGTTTCCACCGATCTGCAGAATCTGTGCCTGCAATACATCGGACTCCATTATTCGGAACTTCAGGCCTTCGGCGGCCTCCGGCGTTCGCATGGGCTTAGGTCCGCCAAATTGCTTCATACCGTTGTGCCAGAAAGACAGGCCGAGTAATTTTCGGTCGACAATTGAAGTGAGCAGCTCCTGTCCATTGTCGCCGGCCTGAAATTCTTCCACTGCCTGCAAATCAGGAAAGAGGAATGGCAAGTCAAAGATCTGGAATTTGTGCGTCAGTCGATCAAGCTTGGACAAAGAGATGGCGATCATCTGCACTTCGCCGAAAGCGAGTCCATCCAGGGAATCGTCGTCGCTCATTAGCTGCGCGGATGGGTATACCTCGACCATAACGCGCCCCGCCAGTCGCTCTTCGACCACCTGCTTGAAGCGCTCCGCAGCCTGACCCTTTGGCGTTGCCGGTGCTGTTACATGCGGAAATTTGATGAGGATGGGGCCATCGGCCGATTGTTTTTCACACCCCATCAAAAGTGCCAGCGCACATATCATGGCTGCGGCCCCGGTCCTGCCGACCGTAAACATACTTTTGTTTCTTGTAATCATGATGTCCCCTTGTTTTCCATTTCGTGATGACCACGTCCTTGCCAATCGTGGTCAGACGAGCATTAAATCTGGCTGTTCAATATAGCGTTTAACGTGTTGCAGGAATTCTGCACCCAGGGCGCCGTCAACGGCTCGATGATCGACAGACAAGGTGCAGCTCATTACTGTCGCAACGGCAATTTCACCGTCTCTGACAATCGGTCTGCTAACACCGGCACCGACCGCCAGAATACAGGACTGTGGTGGATTGATTATGGCGGAAAACTCGCGAATTCCGTACATGCCGAGATTGGACAAAGTGAATCCGCCACCTTTGTATTCGTGCGGCTTCAATCGTCCCTCTTTTGCCCGCGATGCCAGTTCCTTTATTTCAGCGGAAATTGTCGCCAGGTCTTTTGTATCCGCGTCTCCAACCACCGGCGTCATCAGCCCCTTTGGCGTTGCCACTGCGACTGCAACGTTCACGCCTGTAAATTTCAGCAATGTGTCATCGGCCCAGCCAGTGTTAGCCCCTGGCACGTCCCGCAGCGCCAGGGCACAGGCTTTGATAATGAAATCGTTAACGGAAATCTTCGCACCATCCTGTGCTGATTCATTTAGCTGCCGACGCGACTCCAACAGCTTGTCCAGCTCACAGTCGATCGTAAGGTAGAAGTGTGGGATGTCTCGTTTCGCATCACCCAGGCGGCGTGCGATAACGGTTCGAATTTTGTCCGCCGGAACCTTTTCGTAAGTACCCGGTGGCGGCAATTCAACTGCTGTCTGCGTTGCGGCTGGAGCGCTCGCAGGCGGAGCCGCCGGACTCCCCGCTGCCACGCTTGCCTCAACGTCGCCGAGAACAATGCGGCCACCGGGACCACTACCCTCAATGGCGCCAAGATCGACACCGAGCTGGGCTGCGATTCGGATTGCCACCGGACTCGCGAAAATACGATCACCCTGATCAACAGAAACATCAGTATCAGCCGACGCTTGCTGAGGTAGCTCGACCTCAATGCTATCGGCATTGCCATTGCCGGGTATAGCGTCACGGGCGAGCTCGTTCATGGGGTCAAAGCCCTCGAGCGCGTCCGGCGTTTCGCCGTCCAATAGCAGTATTGCGATCGGCGCATCGACGTTGACCTCGTCGGTTCCTGCAGGAACGAGAATCTTGCTGAGGACGCCGGCATGCTCGGCCTCAAGCTCTATGACAGCTTTGTCTGTCGACACCTCGGCAATAATGTCCCCGACGTCGATCGAGTCTCCGGGCTGTTTGAGCCACTCTTCTATCGTGCCGCCCTCGAAGTCGGCCGTTAAGGCAGGTAGAAATATCGCTTTTGGCAATGTAGTACGTCCAGTTTGTGAGTCTGATTATCTGCCCGGATCTGCCGGGTGCCATAGTCGTCTGCTGGTTTCCTTCTCGTAGCCCTTACCGTTTGGATAGCTCACGAGCTCCAGCTGCATGCCCCACGGCGCGAGAAAGTAAACCCAGGTTTGTCCCGCAACCGGGCCTTTCGTGCGGACCGTTGGCTCGCCGAGTATTCTGACGCCCTTGCTCTTTAAGAAAGCCAGCGCGGCGTCAAAGTCATCGACGTAAAAAGCCAGGTGATGGCCACCGATATCGCTGTTCTTCGGCTGGACCGTGTTTTGGTCCGGTGCATCGAACTCGAAAATCTCGAAATTCGATCCATGCCCGCATCGCAGGAAACGCTGCTTTGTCATGACGGTTCGCGGATGCACATTCAAATGCGTCTGCATCCAGTCATCCTCGAAGCGAAACGGACCGAGCTCGTAGAGTTCCTCGCAGCCGATTGTATTTACAAAAAAATCGACCGCCTCGGTCAGATCAGGCACCGTAAAGCCGATGTGGTCTGTTCCCCTCAGGCCCGGCAAACTCTTGCTGTGTTCTGTCACCTGGCGTTACTCCTGATTGCCCGGGTTCATCATCAGCTGACCGCCGCGAAAGAACGACCCATGTCGGCAATCATATTGGCGAAACCACTGCGTATTTCCTCTTCACCAACGAACGCCGATCGCTCCAGCACTCTGGACACACTTGGCGACGCCTCGCCACCGTGTATGCGTTTCACTGGCTGATCCAGATAATCGAAGTAACGTCTCTGCAATTCATCCGTGACCATCGCACCATAGGAAGTCGTCAGCGGTCCCTGCTCAAGCATTACAACGTTGTGCGTCTTGCGAACACTGCTGCCGATTGTTTCCCAGTCCAGCCCACCGCGATCCAGCGAGCGTAGATCAATAATTTCAGCATCGATGCCCATTTCGTTTGCGACGTCGATCGCTTTGGATACCATCGAAAGATAGGTCAGCACGGTAAACGCGCCGCCCCGACGCACGACCTTCGCCTTGCCAAGGGGTATGTAGTAGTCGAAGTCATCCACCGTTCCCTGGCCTTTGCTTTGATACAGATCAACGTGCTCGAGCATCATGACCGGGTCCTCACATTGCAACGCGCTGTTCATCAGGCCGACATAGTCGAAGGGCGTTGATGCGGCCACGATGCGCCATCCGGGCCACATAGCGAACATGCCCGCCGGGTCCATCGAATGTTGAGAACCATAGCCGGAACCGAGCGCGATCTTTGTCCTCAGCACCAAAGGCACATTGATATCACCGCCAAACATATGACGCGCCTTGGCTATTTGATTGAAGAGCTGATCTGCCGCTACCAGTGAAAAATCGGGATACATCAATTCGACGACTGGCCGGTAGTGGCCGTCCATTGCGACGCCACCGCAGAGCCCGACGAAGCCATGCTCCGCAATGGGTGTGGGAATGCATCGATCCGGCCAACGGTCTGGAATTCCCTTGGTCGCACCATTGGTACCACCGCTCATCTTGTGAATGTCCTCGCCCATCACGAAATAGCGGTCGTCCGTTTCCATGCGACGGACCATAACCGAGGCGATTGAGTTGATTAATTTGACGTCTTGAAGTTTGCCTTTATACGACTCTTGCTCGATGAAATTGATGCCATCGAATTCCGAAAGGTCGCCGCGCAGTCCCTGGTCCCGAAAACTGACATCGGGCCACAAGGAATTCACTATTACGCGCTTGCCTCCCGCCGGTTCGGTCAACTTCGCCGAAGCAGCCTCCGCAGCGATTTTCGCCGCCTGCCGCACCGCATCGAGTCCTTCTTCATCAAGCCAGCCGCGAGACACCATTTCCCGCTCCATCTGCAGCAGAGGATCACGCTCCCTCGCAGCGGTTTCTTCATCCTTGCTTCGATAACCAAATGCACTGCCGGGCAGTCCGCCGCCATGATGGTAATAACGATAGGAATTGGCCTCCAGTACTGCCGGGCCCTTGCCCTCTCGGAGCAGCTTCAAAACCGCCTTTGTTGCAGCACGCACGGCCATTGGGTTCATACCATCCACGCGAAACGACGGGATCCCGAAACCAGGACCACGGGAAGACATACGTGTTTCTCGGGCTTCTTCGGCTAGCGTTGTCGAAACGGCATATTGATTGTTCTCTATAAAGAAACAAATTGGCAGGTTGTACAGCGCCGCCAGATTCATCGATTCGAGCACATTGCCTATGTGACAGGCGCCGTCGCCGTAGAATGTGAAGACAACCTCGCCGTTATTTTGTCGCTGCTTTGACCAGGCGGCACCATTGGCCAATGGCACGCCGCCACCAACAATCGCGTTAGTACCTATGACGCCGGCGTCATCCCAGCGAAGGTGCATGGAACCGCCACGGCCTTTGCAGAATCCGGGGCTTAAACCCAGAATTTCGGCCATCGTTCGATACATCAGATTATTGATCGCCTCAGGGGTGGTGTCCTTGCGCGGGTCATAGCCGTCAGCATCGACATAGTTCAAAGCCTTGGCCAGAAACAGATGATGACCGCGATGTGGTCCGTTAATCGAATCGCCAGTACTCAGAAGGGACATTGCTGCGACGACGGCGCCTTCCTGACCCACGCTGACATGCATAGGGCCATGCGCAAGGCCTTCGCGATCGAGATTCAGGATCTCCTCTTCGAATGCCCGGATCAGATGCATGTGATTAAGCATCTTGAGCAAGTCCTGCGGACCGGCCTCATCCCAGTCGGACGGCGTTGCGCTAATTTCCAGCCACGGCGCATCAAGCTGTAAAGTTTTCGATTCAGACATCCAAATACCCTGTTACTGTTGTTGCCGCCTCGACCCTTCGAGTGTCGCTACCAGTCGACGGCGATGTATCTCTTTTCAAGAAATTCGTGCATGCCATCCTGCGAGCCCTCACGCCCCAGGCCGCTTTGCTTCATGCCACCGAAAGGTGCCGCAGGATCCGATACGAAACCGCGATTTACGCCGATAATTCCGGCGTCCAATTGCTGCGCAACTGACAGCGCACGACCAACGTTGTCGCTGAAAACGTAGGCCGCCAAACCGAAAATGGTTTCATTCGCCCGAGTAATCACATCGCTCAATTCGTCGAATTTGACGATCGGCGCGACCGGACCGAAGATTTCCGTGTGCAGAATTTCTGACTGTGGATCAATATTAGTAACGACGGTTGGCTCGTAGAAAAATCCGGGGCCTTCCGGACGCCTGCCACCTACGAGAATGCGCGCACCGCCTGCAGCCGCATCGTTCACGAGATGTTCAACCTTGTCGCGCGTACTTGCGTTGACCAGCGGACCGACGTCAACACCCTCTTCCAGGCCGGGTCCAACCTTGAGCTCTGCCATGGCCGCAGCGAATTTGTCAGCGAACTCGTCGGCAATCGAGGAGTGCACGTAGAAACGATTTGCACCTATGCACGACTCACCGGCATTGCGCATTTTGGCAATCATCGCGCCGGCAACCGCGTCATCTATATCTGCGTCATCGAGGACGATGAAAGGCGCGTTACCGCCAAGCTCCATCGAACAATTCACTATTCGTTCGCTGGCTTTTGCGAGCAGAACCCGGCCGACCTCCGTTGAGCCGGTAAACGATACTTTTCCGACCCGGCTATCGCTCAGGATACGATCGGATATTTCACCGGAACGACTGGATGGGAAGACGTTAACCACACCGGCAGGCACACCGGCTTCCTCCAGCAGTCCGGCGAGCGCCAGTGCCGTCAGCGGTGTTTCCGAGGCGGGTTTCAGTATGACTGTGCAACCTGCGGCCAACGCAGGGGCGATTTTTCTTGTCCCCATCGCTGCCGGAAAATTCCACGGCGTGATCAGAAGCGATACACCCACTGGACTGTAATCGACCAGAATATTGTTAGCGCCGGCGGGCGAGCGTCCGAAGTGTCCCATCGTCCGCGGCGCCTCTTCCGCGTACCAGCGGAAAAATTCTGCAGCGTAGGCGACCTCGCCGAGACCTTCTGCCAGGGTTTTTCCCTCTTCCCTGGATATGATGGTTGCAAGATCCTCTTTGCGCTCCGTCATCAACTCGAACGCCTTGCGTAATACGTCGGCACGCACTCGCGGTGCTGTGGCTGCCCACTCGGCAGCGGCCGCAAATGCTGCATCCACAGCGCCTGTCGCATCAGCGGCAGAGCCGCTTGCGACGTCTGCAATCACCAGCTCTGTGGCAGGGTCAACAACGGAAATTCGTTTTCCATCAGACGATGGAAGCCACTCACCACCGATATACAGATTCGTCGGTATGGCACTGATTAATTTAGCGGACATGGTTCTTGACCCTGAATGGATGCTTTGTTGCTGTCGTCGTCTCAGTACTGATTAGCGACAAATAATTCTTGAGCCGGGAACAGAGTAATCACCTTGCAACCATCACTGGTGACAATCACCTCTTCTTCTATCCTGGCTGCGCCATTGCCGTCTGCGGCAGGACAATATGTTTCCAGTGCGAACACCATGCCTTCCTGCAGTTCAAAAGGATTGTCAAAAGATACGAGTCTGCTGATGATCGGCCGCTCGTGAAGCGCGAGGCCGAGGCCATGTCCGAACTGTAATCCAAAGGCTTCCATTTCATTGGCGAAACCGAATTCTTCTGCCTTCGGCCATAGCGCGGCGATCTTGTCCGTCGTGAGTCCCGGCCGAACCATGGCGATTGCAGAATCGATCCACTCACGTGCTGTCTTGTACGCGTCGACCTGTGCGGGCGTCGACAAACCCACGTTCAGGGTGCGGTAGTAACAGGTCCGGTAGCCCATGTAGGACTGGATGATATCGAAAAAGGCCTGATCACCGGGACGATACATACGATCCGTGAAGTTGTGTGGATGTGGCGAACAACGCTCACCGGATACTGCATTGATCGCTTCGACGTCGTCGGATCCGTTGTCGTAGAGAAATTTGTTCGCCAAAGCGACTATTTCGTTTTCCCGCATACCGGGCTTCAGCTTATCGGCTATTTCCTGGTAGGCGCCATCAACGAGAGCTGCAGACATGTTCAGCAGAATGATTTCATCCATGCTCTTGATTTGTCGGGCATCAAGAAACACTTGCTGCCCGTCGCGAATATCCAGCCCTTCCTGCTGCAGTGCAAAAAGCATTGGCGGTTCGACGATGTCCACGCCAATGGGCATGTCGGCAACGCCTTCAACCTTCAATAGATCATGAATTTCCTTCGCCGCGTTCTTGAAGAAATTCGCCTCCTCAGGAACGGAGCCCCGCAAGCCGAGCATGCCCGCCTTGCAATGATCGGGCTGCAGCCACGGCGCATACAGGCGATGGTGGGATGCGGCCGAACCGAAATCCCAGAGATAAGGATTGGCATTGCCGGTGAAGAGCGCATAACGGCAAATCTTGTCACGGCTCCATTCACCAATAACGCTGCTGGTCAGGTAACGAATATTATTGTTGTCGAAGCACAGCAAAGCGCCCAGCTCCGATTTCTGCAACGCCTGCTCAGCGCGAGCAACGCGGTACTTGTGCAAGCGTCGAAAGTCTACGCGTTCCTCGAAGTCGACGTGAGTCCGACCCGGTGCAGCGATGGGCCGATCCCAGTTCCAGTTTGGCTGGATGTCTTCGGGACGGATGACTTCAGGTTCTCTGGACTGAATTTTTGACATGTTTCACCTGTTAAGCTGTGCAGCAGCGTTGCCCCGGCCCAGCAGCGTCGGTCCGAGCACTGGGCTGATGAAAACCGTACTGGGGGCGGCCTGCGAACTTGGCGGAGTCATTCTCTGCAAACGTGTGCATAAAATGGTAGTCTATATCTCTGCCATAATCAAACCCTCTCTGCCGGCCCTGCCAACGGACCTGCGCTATTGAAATACTAAAGATCAGGCATGCCTACTTACATCTACGAAACTATTCCGCACGACTCGAGCGACGAGCCGCAGCGCTTCGAAATAACGCAGCGTATGAGTGACCCGACTTTGACCGAGGATCCTGTGACCGGCCAACCCGTGCGCAGGATCATCACTGGTGGTATTGGTATTAAGCTGGGAGTTCTAAGGCGTAGCACGGTGGTCGATAAAAAGAGTCCTGCAGCCACCGCTTGTGGTTGCGCAAGCGGCAAACCACATCGACATACCTGACTGGACGCGCACAGACGAGAGCGCGCTGATCGATACCTGTGGTTCCGTGAGTGCGACCATCAAAAATACTCGCGCAACCTGGCTTCAATCGCCGCAGCTTTCGCGCCATGCCCGAACACATCAAGGAATTCGCTGTCGCGGTCCATCAAGAATAAGTACGAGCTGTGAAACACGCTATCAATGCCGGATTCACTATCCGCTGCCGACTCAACCCCGTAAGTTACATTGAAAGATGCAGCGACGGAATCCAGTTGCTGCTTCGATCCGCTTAGCCCAATCAGTGCAGGATGAAAGGCCGCAACGTAGCTCGCGAGAATTTCTGGCGTATCGTTTTCAAGATCCACGCTAATGAATAACGGCTGCACGTTCGCGGCATCGTCACCCAGATCCCGCATCACGCGAGCAACTTCGAAAAGCATCGTCGGACAAACATCCGGGCAGCGCGTGAAGCCAAAATAGACCAGCCGCAGCTTGCCGTCGTAACTGTGCTCAGTTACCGCCTGACCATGATGGTCAAGCAATTCGAAGTTACCCTTCACAACGTCTTCTGCATATCCTGGCGAACACAGGACAAGGGCACACATTGCAAGCTGGAAGCGTACAGAGATGGTTGCGAAAACTGACTTGCTTCTGCTGTGTTTCATTAGTGACAAAGATTATTTGAGATCGCAAGCGCGGCCGGTCCTATGTCCAGCGGCAGATTGAGAATTGGCGACGACCTGCTTCGTTTTCGCATGTCGAAAAACTCCACCGAGCCGTTTTCCGGTACCGGAATGGCGAGCGTTCTAGAGTCCGAAGTCACAATACCATCCAGCGGCGCACCATTGAGGTCGTAACGAGCTGTCACGCTCCCATCATCAATATTGATGAATACAACATCTCCGGATTCACTGACAGCGGCTGCTGTCGTGTCCAGCCAGCCGGGATTTATAAACACGGGACGATCGACCACGGGAACTGTGTAAACCGCTTCACCGCTTGCTGTCGAAATAGCCGTCAACGTGCGGCCACCGTTATTTGGAATTAGCATGAAGCGTCCGTCGGCGGTGCCCCATGGTCGACCCGGCCTGTTGCCGACATGGATTTTCAGCAACGGTGCGAAGCTCTTCAAGTCGATCATATGCACGACATTGGCTGATGCTTCGCTGACAAAGGCAACTGTGCCATCAATGCTGCGCGAGATTGCGGACAAACCCGACCCGGGCTTCGTCAACTCGAGGCTTTTTCTTTCCGACCAGAGGTCTACCGCATTGAAAGTGCCGTTACTTTCGTCTACCCAGAATATCGTGGCGCCGTCGGCACTGAACGTGAACTCTGCTTCGGTTCGTACATCATCGACAGATAGCAGCACCGCGCGGCGACGAATAGCGTGCACCTCCAGCCGGCCTGTTGCTCTGTCGAAAATGGCCACCGATTCACCGACAGGGCTCATTGCGATGGTCGAAGGCGTCAGGCCCAGTGGGTATTCAATTTGCGTCAGCTCCGAAGTGCCAAGATCGATCAACGTCAAACTCTGGTCTGCCTCATGCCCTATCACCAGCGCCTTCAGTCGTTCAGACGCCGCCACGAACGAGGGAGATCGCGTCAGCCCAATGGTGTGCGCCAAAGACTTTTCTTGCAGATCGATGACAAAGATCGATTTGCTACTGGCACTGGCGATGAAAGCAAAACGCGCCCCGTCGTCGAACTGTGCGAATGCTGTTGCCGAGATCAGAGGCGTCAAGATCAGACTTGCCACGAACGCGCGGATCGTTTTCGTAAACACGGTATTAACTATCCAGACCCAGCCATGGGTAGATCAGATCACTCAAGGCATGAAAATTGTCGGTGACAAGAACAACCCCGAACGCGACGATAAGCAGCATGCCGACAAAACCAATTCTGGGAGCATACTGATGAATTTTCGACAACAGCGGCATAGTTCGTGACAGAAAAAAGGCTGCCAGAAGAAATGGAATGGCAACGCCCATCGAAAAACCGAACATGACGGTGGCGCCGACCAGTGCGCTACCCAAGGAACCAACGTAGATCAATAAGGTGGCGATGATGGCGCCACCGAAACACGTAATGCAGCCCAGTGAAAAACCAACCGCAATCAATGCCGACCCAAAGTACGAGGCCGTTCCACCGGATGAGTCTTGCAGCATTTTCTCCGGAACCAGTCGGCAGACGAGCGGCGCCCTTGATCGAATACCAATCCACAGGCCCATCAGGATTACGATTATCCCGGAGATGATACTGAGTGTTGGACTCCAGACAGCAAAGAACATCTGCATTTGCTTGCCGGCATGCCCGATTCCGGCGCCGGTCAGAGTGAACAACGCCGTTAATCCGCCGACGAACGACAATGCGACCATGAGAAGCTTTCGTTTAACGTCGGCCGGAACTGCCGCAGCATTACTACGCAATTGATCCGTAGAAAATCCAGTCAGCGTTACCACATAGACGACCAGGAGTTGTAACAGACACGGCGTCAGCACGAACGACAACAGCCCGGCCGACAGGGCGAGCACCATAATCGGTGTCCACGGGCTGGGATTCACCAGCTGATCTGGATACACCAGCGGCAGGTCCCAGTTCATGACACGCGGCGCATTGTCCGGGTCCCATGTATTGAAGAGTTGCAGTTCCAGGTTTGTTGGGCTGTCAGCCAGGACCGCCTTGCCATCCTCGTCGTACGCTGGAAAACGGAGCATCACTACCCGGTGATGATAAACATCCAGTGGTCCCTCCACATCGAAAGGTGCGTACTCGCGACCGCCAACCGTCAACACCGCCTCCGGTAACTGGCGTGGCAGGTCTTCTATGTGCGTGGTCTCTGTAACCAGGAACACCAGATAAAGATCCGGCCTGTATTGAGCGACAGCCTGGGCACGGTCCGTAACTGCAAAATACTTCGGTGTCGCGTACAGCACATCGACCTGCGCCTCTCCTGACCCGAACGTTGTTCGGTTCAGGAATTGACCAATACTGATCGCGTTTCGGAGCTTTTCCTGCTTGACGCTGCCGCCGACGGTCGAGATCAGGTTTTGACCCTTAATGAAGTAAGGAAAAACCAGCCAGCTCGCTGCGATCAGCAGTGTAAACGCCACCAAAATCGTCGCAACGACTCCCTGATGTCTGGACAACCATGATCCACGTCGCGGTAGCGTGTCCAACTGCAATCCGTTATCGCTTGATGGGGTTTTGGTGTTCATTTCGCAGCTACATCGAGCTGTCCGTAGCAGTGCTGACTGGCGCAACCTGGCGGAAGGCTGCAGCGCTCGCAGCAACTTTCACAGTAAAAAACTGATCTTTCAGCTTGCAGTCTGTGCAGTACAGCGAGAACTCACCTTCTGTTTCCGGCGCATGCCATTCCAGGGTACCGCTGCTGCGCCCCGCTATGATCAGGTCGTCGATAGACATGTTGTCGCTCTTGAATGTGTGCGGCTGAATACTGGAATTCTGGATGATCAGTTGCACGTTTGTGTCTGGCCGTATGCTGATCTCTCCGGGCAAAAATCGCCCACGCTTTGCCAGTGTCCGTGCCGCTTGCATGCTTCCAAGCCTGCCAACATAGGCGGCCACGGCTTTTATTTCGTCCTCAGAAATCACGCTCTTGATGACAATCATTTCACCGGTTGCATCAATAGCTGCTCGAATTGCGCCCTCGCTGGCGCCGCGGATATATGGCCCTACACCAACATCGCCCTCCGCATACTCCCCGTGGCAGGTCTTACATCCTACTCCGGCGATCGTGTCGAATACCCGCGCCCCCTCCGCGAGCTGACTATCATCGCCAGCTTGCGCCAGGGACGGCGACGAGAATCCTGTAACGAAAAAGATTATCAACGCCGAAAGCGCTGGTATTCTGGCAACCTTCATAAAATCTCCAGTTCCTGCTGTGTGTCAAGATCTCGCGGCACCATGCCGGCGGCTAGAAATCTCCAGATATGATTTGTTTCTTCAATTCCAGTGCGCTGCCATGTAAGCCGTTCATGTCAGAGAGGGTTTCACCCGGCTCTTGCCAACCATCCGGATAGAAGACGAAGGCTCCAGAGTGCGTGCTGCCGCCATTCGGTAGCGGAATTCTTGCCGTAACTTCCTTAAGATCCAGATCAAATACAACGACCTCGAAACTCGCGTTACAGCTTATCCAGAGTTCGTTTGCCTCCGGGTCCGGATGCAAGGTGCCGTGATCACCTCGTACGCAGCCTGTGTAGATCTGATCCATGGCACGCGAACCAGGAACCTCCATTGTCGCCGCGTCCACCATGCCCAGCATCTTGCCGCGGTTATGCGATTCTTCGCCCTTACCGATCGTGTAAATGTAACGATCGTCCCAGCCAAAGTGGTTGCCGTACGGGCCATCGACGCCTGCGCGCTGCTCACTGACGATCTCGCCCTCTTCCATATCCAGCTTCATCACAATGCTGTTTCGCGCACCCGTGATGTACGCATGTTTTGAGTCACTTGTGAAGTTCACCCACACCGGCGCGCTGTCGGGGACGCTGATGAATTTTTTGATGTGCCAACTGTCGGGATCGATGATCCAGATCGGGTTGTCGGTGAGATGCTTGCGCATGTCGAAGTTGCGGTAGCGACCTGTGCCAATAATTTGATCACCCTCAGGCGATGCAAAATAAAGGTAGCCTTCGCTGCCCTGTTCCTGATGCGAGATGCTACCGACGGCGCGGTTGTCATTGCCCGGATCCAGAACGAATAGCGGCTGCGACCAGCCATACAACATGACGCGCTGTTCGCCTGCAGGGCTCACATACGATTTGGCGTGGTGTGCCTGACCCGACAGCTGAATGACCTTGTCGACTTTCAGCGTTCTGGCATTGATGACCAGGAAGCGGCCAGCGTGCCCGCCAGTTGTTGTTGTGAACGACCCTTCGCCGGTGGGCAGATATATCCACTTGCCGTCGGGCGATACGCCGAGACCATGAGGTTCGAACACGTTTTTCCAGCCCCACGACAGCACGTCGTAGGTCTGGCTCGCAACGACCTCGCGGGTGTCCGCGTCGATGATCGCAAGCCCCGGCAATGTTACGCCACTGAGTAGCCCGCCATACCCGGGACCTTCCGTCGTGATGAAAACCGATGGATGTTCTTTCGAATCCCAGGCATCGGGCCCGCTCGAATCGAGGTCATACTCAAGCTCGATTCCGACCTTTTCGGTCCACTCATTCTCCCAGGCTGCTTTTTGCTTGGCTGTCGCCGCTTTGGGTGGTGCCGCGTTAGCAGCGCTCGAAATCAGACTGACCGAAATGATCATGGCGGCAAGTACCGCAGACCTGGCCCGGAAAAATGGCGAATTCATCATTAGTGCTCCCTAGAGCTCAAAAGGGGTTTATACGGTCGGCACGAAGCCGGGCTTGCCGAAGGTCTCTGCGCCACACGGCGGTCTCCTTTGCGTAGTAGACACGCAAACTCCGCCGGAATTCTCGCAAGCGTCGGTTTGATGCGAGTATATCCACGGTCAGCAGCGGGTGCAAACGTGTGCATTGTTTCTTTTTCCCTGTATATTTGCCGCAGCCATCCGCTTGCAGGAGCCTTTATCGTGCAAATGAAACAGCTGTTTTGGGGAATAATCAGCCTCAGCCTTTTCGCTCAGGAGTGCTTACAGGCTGAGGAAACCACTCACGAACGAGAATTCGTCGAGGAAAGACGGCTGCGACTCTGGAGCGCACAAACAAAGAATCAGGACCTCATTCGTTCAACCTACAGGCGCGTCGACCGCATGCAAGGTACCGATCCTGGTTCGTGGGTCTATGAGTGGTCACAAATCGGACAGTACTTCGCCGATCGGGGCGAGGCGTTTGCCGCGACTGACAAGCCCGATGCGGCACGAGAAGCATTTTTGACCGCATCCAAGTTCTATGGCATTGCCAGATTCCCGGCGAAAACACTGCCCGGTCAGGCAGATGCTTACGGTCAACACCTGAAGTACTACAAGCGGGCCGGCGAATATTTCGATCCGCAATTGGTGATCATCGATATCCCTTACGATGGCCAGACAATACAGGGCTACCTGCACCGGCCACCCGACGTCGAAAAGCCGCCGCTTATTTTGTGGAATGGCGGCATCGACACCTGGAAAGGCGATGTCTACAACAATATTAAACCGTATGTTGATCGAGGCTTTGCCGTGCTGACGTTCGACGTACTCGGTACCGGGGAAAACACCGCCTGGGCCGCTAAGGCGGATTCAAACGTCCTGCACAGCGCTGTCATCGATCATATGCAGAACCACCCTCTCGTCGATGGGCGTTACATCGCCCATGTCGGCTTCAGTTTTTCCGGCTACTACGCTGCACGTAATGCGATCACGGAAGACAGACTGTTCGCTGTAATTTCGGCTTGTGGTCCGATCCACGATGGTTGGAAATACACTGAACGTGCATGGGAGATTCAGGAGGCGCTGTCGGCGGCCATTCACATCGCACCCGATGACACGGATGCGGTAAATCAATACATGGAGGGGTTTTCGCTGGTCAAGCAGGGCCTGCTGACGACGGACCACAGTGTTACCCGGCCTACGCTAATCATCAATGGTGATCTCGATAACCTGGCGCCGATCTCGGATCTGCGCCTGCTGGCGGATTCCGGCCAGGAAACAGACCTCTGGATCATGGGTGGCGATCAGCATTGTTTTGGGCAATACCGTTCAGTCGTCATGCCCAAGATGGCAAATTGGCTGGCGCAGAAACTCGCGGCGAGAAAAAATAAATAGGCGAGTCGACCCCGAACAAAGTGTTAACTATGTGATCGGAATACACCCTTACGCTCTATCGGTCGGACTTCTCTTCAGGACATTGATGCCGAGCACGCCCATGTCCATGCCGTCAAACACGGGAAAACCCTGGCGCTCGAAAACGGCTTTGTACCGCTGGTAAGGCACTCCGGCGTCGATAACGATACCGATCAGGCGCCCGCTTGACTGCGCAAGTGATCTGAGCTTGCCCGCGAATGCCTCTGCCTGCGTTAGCTGGTCTGTGTCGAGTTGTTCCGACAACGGCACCAGGCCGACCATTACGACACCGGCACCAAACTCGATCATCGCCTTGACGCAATCGAGAAAAACCGCCTCGTCGGCCATCGGCGTCAGGTCCAGCGGATTGGATGCCGCGACGAGTCCTTGCATGTCGTGACGCTGGAGCAACTCGCCAAGCGCAGTACGATCATCCTTGCCGAGCTTGTAAAGACGCCCCGCATCATTGTCGCCCAGCGTATCGACGCTGCCGACGGTTTCGTAACCCGCATTCGTTACGATAGCCAACGTTCCGAGTGTTTGCAGGTCCGGATAGGCCGCCATCCATTTGAGCACCGCGTTGAACTGGTTGAACGACTCGGCAAGTACCGCCCCGGCCTTGTTCAATAATCTTTTTTGCACATGGTAGTCGCCCGTCATGGCGCCGGTATGACCCGCGGCCGCGGCCTGTCCGAGCTGCGAGCGCCCGCCTTTGTAAATGATCACATGGCGATTTTCGGCACGAAATTCTTTGACCAGTTTCGCGACCACGCGGACGTCGGCGCCGACGAAACCTTCTACATAGATGCCCAACACACGCACCGACTTGTCGCGCGACATCAACGCCATGAAATCCGAAAGCTTCATGTCCAGTTGATTGCCAATAGAGAATCCGTATTTGAGACTCAGGTTGGAATGACGTGACAAGCGCGTAATAAGAAACGCGCCGCTCTGGCTGATCAGCGCGACATCCGAGTCCGGCGTGAACTGTACATTCAGTTTGCTCTGCGGAATGAACAGGCTGTTCAGCTTCAGCGGGGACAGCAGCATGCCCAGGCCATTGGGGCCAACAATCGCCGGGCACCACTGCGCGCTTTCCCGGCGCGATTCTATGAGTTCGGACAGCCTGTCGCCGAAACCACTCTTGTCCGCACCATCGCCGATGCCGCCGGCGACGATATAAACGACAGCGGCACCGCCGCCCTCTGCGCATAATCGTTCGATCATTTGTACGCAGCGTTCCGCAGGCAACGCCAGGATCAGCACATCGACCGGATCGTCCACCAGTGCAGCAACGTCGGCCACACATCGAATGCCGTCGAAATTGTCAACGCCGGGCTTGACCACCAGTAACGCGTTCTCTGGCAAAGACGACTGGCGAAGATTTTCCAGTATCAGTCCACCTACGCTGCCAGCTTTCGCCGAGACACCCGCCAGTGCAATGCGGCCGGGTTTCAGGAAACTGTCGTCCTGCAACGGCACGGGTCCAGGCTCGACATGAGCTTCTTCAGCGCGTAGACCGACGCCATCAAGTGCGACAATGTCGCCCGCACGGTCAACGACCAACGGATTCATTTCAAGCAAGCCCAGCTGTTCCCGGGCCATCAACTCGTCGAGTTTCCAGAGCTGCTTGAGAAAGCCCAACAGGCTCTTGCCGTCGACGAGAACCGCCTGGTGGCGCGCCTTGCCCAGCAGGATCCTGCCCAGCCAATGTTCGCGGAGCTCTTCGAGTGCTTCCTCGGGCGTATACGCCGATACAGGCCATACAAGCAATGACCGCTTGAGTTCCCGCGCCCAGTCCTCGGTCAACAATCCACCGAAACCGAAACTGATGATAGTGCCGTAACACCTGTCTCTTTGCAGGCTGACGAAAATCTCACTTGGCGCGTTCCTGGCACTCTGAACCTCGACCTTCTCCGCGATCAGGGTTCCAAGCCACTCAAACTGCGGGCCGAGGCTCGCAGACATGCTACCGTACATCGCCCTGACAGCGTCGACATCGAAGTTACAAAACGTCAGCGCGCCATAGTCCGACTTGTGCCACAGGTCGCGGGCTATTCCTTTGACGACGACGGGATCACCGTTTGCAAACGGCGCATCTGCGACCTTGCTGTCATCGTCGACAAAACAATAACGCGGCGTCTTAATGCCAACGCGAGACAGCAATCCGTAGATCTCATGTTCCGGGATAAATGGGCTTGTCATCTGGAATAGTGGAATCGATTCTGGCGGGAGGATGGTCGCAGGGTGAAATTTATCATGTAACAGCCCTTCATCGGCTAATGATCGCAGCCAAGCGCCCTGCCGACAGGCTAACAAGCTGCTGCGCCTCTCACCCCACGCCATACCCGCTTAGTGCGCTGAAAAACCAAACCATTGCGGGAAAATTACCAAAATGGCCAGCACAATCATTTGCAGGACGATAAAGGGCGCGACGCCATAGTAGATATCCGTGGTTCGGACTTCGGGTGGCGCAACACCCTTGAGATAGAACAGACTGAAGCCAAATGGTGGTGTCAGGAATGACGTCTGCAGGTTCATCGCTACCAGGATTGCATACCAGATCGGGTCAATACCTAAGCCAGCGGCGATGGGCACCAGGATGGGCACAACAATGTAGGATATTTCGACAAAATCGATAAAAAAGCCCAGCGCCATAATGATGAGCATGGACAGGATCAGGAATCCCCATTCTTCTCCTGGCAGACTCAGCATGAATTCCTCAACGATCCAGTCGCCGCCCGTGTAGGTGAAGACCATCGAGAAAGCGGTCGCGCCGATCAGTATCGCAAAAACCATGGCGGTGATTTTCACGGTCTCCAGAGAACTCTCCCAGACCATACGAACCGAGAAGCGACCATAAAACGCAGCCAGGACAATAGCGCCAACGCCGCCAACCGAGGATGATTCGGTCGGTGTTGCCACGCCGGTCAGGATTGACCCGAGCACCAGTATGATCAGCACGAGCGGCGGGATGACCGCCTTCAGCGCATGAAATATCTGCTGCCTTTTTGAACCCGTCATTTGCTCAAGTCGGATTGGAGGCGCCAGGTCCTTCTTTATCAATGTGATGATGACGATGTAGGCGATGTAAAAGACGACCAGGGATAGTCCCGGCCAGAGAGCTGCCCTGAACAGATCGCCAACAGGTTCCTGAAAAACATCGCCGAGGATGATGAGAATAATGGACGGCGGAATAATCTGACCGAGAGTACCTGCGGCACAAATGGTTCCGGTAGCTAGTCGTTTGTCATAGTTATATTTGAGCATGACCGGCAGGGAGATAACCCCCATTGCAACCACGCTGGCACCGACTACGCCAGTGGATGCCGCCAATAAGGCTCCGACCAGAATTGTTGAAATGGCGATGCCGCCACGAATCTCACCAAATAGAAAACCCATCGATTCGAGCAGACGTTCTGCCAGATTGGATCTCTGCAGCACGATGCCCATGAAAATAAACAACGGGATGGCCATCAGGATCGTGTTATTCATGATCGACCAGATGCGGTGTGGCATCAGGGAAAAAATCTCCGGCCCCTCAGCCAGCAGGCCGAAAAAAACCGCTACCCCACCAAAAGTAAACGCCACGGGAAAACCGACGAGCAACATCAGCAAGGCAACGCCGAACATGATAAGTCCGGTCATACCTGGCTACCCTTCTTCCAGTCGTTCCGGCGAATCTACGACGCCCAGAAAGATATTAATGTTGTGAATTACAAAACCGATTGATGAGACGACCAGAAAAACAAAGGAAGCTGGGATTACCAACTTTATGAGCCAGCGATAGGGCAGACCGCCCGGATCACCACTGACCTCTCCCGTTCTAATGGCCTCTTGCACGTACCAGATCGAACCCTCAATGACCAACACGCTCAGCGGAAGTAACAACAAAACGACGCCAGCAATGTTGACAATGGCTTTCCAGCGGGGTGAGAAGCGATCGTAGAAGACATCAACACGCACGTGGCCGTCATGCTTCAGTGCATAGGCAATTCCGAACAGAAAGACCATCGCAAACAGATGCCACTCCATCTCCTGGAGGGCGATCGAACCAGTGTTGAAGAAATAACGCGTGATCGAATCGTAGAAGACATTGAGTAGCATAAGTATGTTGAGAGTGCCGGCAATCCATCCCATCAGGTCGGAGAAACGATCGAAGATTTTCTCTAGCCTCAGGAGCATAGAATGCCTTTACATTACAACAGAGGACTCCCGGCATCGGCCGGGAGTCCAAATGCGACTAGTCAATATTGTCCTTGAGATAGGCGTAGTCAGAAATCTCGGTCCACTTGCGCGCCATTTTCATGTAGGCATTTTGGGAATCAAGAATTTCCTTAAAGGTCGGATCACTGGCTGCACTTTCCGCCAGCAGTTCCTGGTTGATCTGCTTCATCGCGGCAATGATCTCAGGAGAAAAGGTACGGATTTTGACGTCCGGATACTCCCTCTCAATTGAATCCCAATTGATTGCACTTTCATGGTAGGAGCGGGCATACATATCATAGGCCGCATACTGCATGGCAATGGTCAGGATCTCCTGTAAATGAGCAGGCAAGGCATCAAACTTGTCCTGGTTAACCATGAATTGCAGTTCGGTTGCCGGCTCATGCCAGCCTGTGTAGTAGTAGGGTGCAATTTTCTGGAACCCCATGTTGAGATCAAGAGATGGCCCGACCCATTCCAGAGCATCAATGGTGCCTCGCTCAAGCGCTGTATAGAGTTCGCCGGGGGCGATGTTCGTTACCACAACACCAAGATTGGAAAGGACCTCGCCGGCAAAGCCCGGGACACGCATCTTGAGACCATCAAGGTCGTCGAGGGAGTTGATTTCCTTGCGGAACCAGCCACCCATCTGGTTGCCGGTATTGCCACCAGGAAAGACATAAACACCGTGCTTGTCGTAGACCTTTTTCATCAACTCCATACCGCCGCCGTAATAGAACCAGGCGTACTGTTCCGGAGCGATCATGCCGAACGGCATGGTGGTGAAGAACATGGTATTGGCGTCCTTGCCCTTCCAGTAATAAGAGGCTGAGTGACCCATTTCATACTGACCGGCATTGACCATATCGAGGATCCCGAATGCCGCCTTGTGCTTGTTTGCCGAGTCGATCCGAATTTCCAATTCACCGTTGGACATCACTTTGACCATGTCGGCCATCTTGATGACCGCGTCGCCAAAGATAGGGAAACCCGTCCCCCAGGTCTGAGCCAGTTTCCAGACAATAACCTGCTTCTCAGCTTTGCTTTCCTCCAGCGCTGTTGTCTGTTGTTTTTCTTCACAAGCTGACAAAGCCAGTAAAGCGACGAGCATCACCAGGCCAGTGAGTAGTTTCGTAGCATGCTTTAGATGTTTCATTGTTCTTCTTCCTTTCAAACAGAAGGAAATGAAATTCTATCGCGTTCGTGGGAAAAAAGGGGCATAAAGAGCCATTCCCTGGGCGCCAGACGCGTTGCACTGTTCATGCACAAATAGTCAAATGGGGTCACCGCGCAATCGGCTCGCGCGACACCGGCGGAGGTAAGTATGGCTTCTCTTCGAACAAAGCTCGAGCGCCTGGAATCGTTGCGCGAAGATTTCGGTGCACCTGCGGCCAGCGAGAAGCTGCACCTGCTTACGGAGCTCGAGCACAAGTCGTTGGGGCGCGCCGCCGAGGTCGGACGTCTGCATGAGACATTGTGTTTCTCACGTGCCTGGCCAGACAGTCCGAAGCTGCTGGCGACGGTTAACCGGATGCTGAAGAATTTTTGCGATCGAGCAGATCTGAACAGATTTATCGGCGCGCTGGAAGACTCTGGAATTGACGGGACCGACATCCGTTTTCGATTCTACCGGGTGACGGCGTTATGGCTGGCGCAACGGTGCGGCGATTCCCTGCGCATCGATTGGGAACAATTTGAGTCCAGGGATCGGCTTTCCAGGACGCTTGAAAGCCTGGCGCTCTTCAGTGAACGAGGCGCGTTGCAGCAATACTGGTACGACGCATCGGACTGGATAGATCGGATGCGCAGCGATGATGAAACCGATGCCGTGTTTCTGGTTCGCCTTTTCGTAGCACGAGGCGCCGCTGAGGCGGTTTTGGATAGCGTGTATGACGAACTCGATATTCCGTTCCATTTGTCCGCGTCTGCCACAACACCGTCACGAACGCAGGAGTACGTCAGGCCAAAAGCTATTCAGTACCAGCAGCGCAACATCGATCGACATGCCGTTGATCTTCGACAGGCTGCGCACAGGCGAATTCGCATTGAAAACGTGAACCGCAGGCAGGCGATACGCTGGGTGGATCTTGCCAAGAGCGCAATGGTCGCGCGCTCGCGTGACCTCGACGCCTTCGCCTACGCGAGCGCGGATGACGTGATGCGAGTGCAATGCAGACACGGTATCCAGATCGTGCTCATCGGCATGTTGCCGGCAAAGCGCTACTTGCTTGAATGCGAATACGGCTACCTGATGCTCAGAAATGGCGTCGTCGTTGGCTATGGTACTGGCACCGGCCTGTTTGGTTCCTGCCAGATCGCATTTAACCTGTTTCCGACCTTTCGCGGAGCGGAAACTACGCAGCTATATGCGAGCGTACTTGCAACATTTCACAGCTTGTTTGATGCCGACACGTTTTCCGTCGACAGTTACCAGATCGGCGCCGACAACGAAGAAGCGATCGACTCCGGCGCGTGGTGGTTTTATGTGCGCATGGGATTTCGGCCGCGCGATAGCGAGGCGACCAAATTGGCGAATTCGGAGCTTCGAAAGGCGCAGAGGAAAGGCTATCGCAGCAGCAAAAAAACACTGCGACGCCTGGCCAATTATCCACTGTACTTTTCGCTCGCCCGCAAGAGGCAGGATGTTTTGCCGATGGTGTGCACTGATTCGATCAGCCTCGGCGTGCTGGACTACGTATCGCAACGCTTTGGCTCGAAACGGGAAGAAGGTACACGGCGTTGTTCACAGGAATTGGCGGAGGCGCTGGGCATCGATTCAGTCTCCGGCTGGACGGCCGACGAACAGCTGATGTGGCATCGCCTGAACCCCGTCATCGCGGCAGTCGCTGATGTTGAAGAATGGCCGAAGGCCGACCGCGATGGGTTGGTCGACGTGATTCGGGCGAAAGGCGGAGTTCACGAAATAGACTACGTGAAGTTATTCGATGCGCACAAACGCCTGCGACGGGCGGTTGCAGCATTTGCAGCGAAAGCAGCGGCAAATGAGTAGAAATACAGATGTTGCGTGAACTTAATGAAGCTGCCCGGGCCCTCGCCGCCCCGCGAGTCGTATTGTTCGACTGGCACGCGACGCTCGTCGACACGCTTGACGCGATGTACCACGCCGTCGATGACGTGCTTCCGCAGCTGCCGGGTCTGGGTCTCATGGATGCATTGATAACGCATGAGCAATGTAAGACACCCGAGGATGCCCGGCTCGTGGACTATGTGCGTGAACACCAGGAGCTGCATCCAAAGATAAAGGCGCAGCGTCGAATTTCTCGCACGGATATCTTCGAAGTGCTGTTCGGACATAACGAAGACGCCAAGCAGGCCGCACACGAAGCGTTTAACAATGCGTACCGCAATCACTACGGCGAAGCACACCCGTTCGAGGGTGGCGAGCTCGACCTGTTGAAGGAGATGCGCGAGCTCGATGTTAAACTTGGCATCCTCACCAATCGGGACCGCGAGTTCTTCGAGCTCGAACTCAGGCTAGTCGATGACGGCGCCTGGGTTGAGCTGTTCGATGTGACCGTGTGCGGCTGCGACACCGGCAAACGCAAACCGAATCCTGAACCGATCTTCAAGGCGCTCGACGACTTCGGTACACCCGCGGGCCTCAATTGCTGGTACGTCGGCGACAGCACGACCGACGTTATTGCGGCTAAACGCGCCGGCATTACATCGGTATTTTTTAACGGTGTCGGTTGGGATCACTCGTGGATCAACAAGATCTTCCCCGGCACCGCGGCGCATCCACACCAGCCCGACGCAATCGTCGACAGCTTCGCTGAATTCAAGTGGCTCGTCGAAGAATGCCTGGAAGTTGGTCATGACTGGCACGGGGCCGGCGACTAGAAATAAGCGCCAGCCTACGTATCTCCACCGCCGGTATAAGGTGTAAACCATGTGACCGGTATACACCTGCGCAGTGAGGTCTATTTCTTGTTGAACCGTGATCTATATTCATTACAACGCTCCGTAATCAGAGCAGCGACATCCTCGGAGACTGCGTTCGGCTGTTCAATGCCCGGGACCTCTTCGAGAAGCCTTTCGGCCAGCGCCAAAACTCGTGCGCGCGTCTGTGCCACTGCGAGACCGGCATCGGCGGCGAATCGCTCAATTTGTCTTGGAAAAGTAAGCACAGATTTGGCTTCGCCGCCAATCTTCATTGCCATTTTGTCCGTCAGTTCCGAATAGTAGACGGTACAGACAAGATCATACAATGGTGCAAAACGAATTGACCGATCAGGCATATAGAGCAGCGAAAAATTCTTGGCGTGCGCATCGTGATTGCCAATCAGCAGATTGAATATGACGGCATCGAGCAACGCGATCAGATCGAGTGCCGGGGCACTGGATGCGTCCCGGATCAAGGCAAAACAATCGGCCAGCGACGGCCCACCTTCGGATTGATATTTGATCTCCGACGGAATGCCGAGGGCCTGGCAAAAATCTTCCTGATGAAGGCGCTGGATATTCCCCTCATTGTCCTGGATACGGTCGTATCGCTGAGCAAGGAGATAGTCGATGTCTTCAACTTTCCCAATTTCGATTGGCGCTGCACTCAAGTCACATGCGTTCGCCAACGCCATGCAGAATGCTTCGTTGAATGCGATGCCTTCGTAAGTATCGATTGCCGGTTTGAGAACGTGGGTACTCGGAGCACTACCGCGCGGAATGGAGATTATTGTATCGTCGATTCGAACGGCAATCTTGTCCTGCGCACCGGCAAGTGACAGACGAATACCGTCCTCGCCAGCCATGAGTGGCTTTCGCGGAAGCTCGCGCAGGATTTTTGCCAGTTCGTCGTCGTCAAGCTCCCTGTAGCGATCGTCATCTTCGGGTATCTTTTCATCTTCCGGCAGGAAAGAGATTGCCCCGGCGCATTCACCGCCGATTTGTTCCAGCATCGCAAAATCATTGTTGTCACTGATGCCAAGAATACGCGCGATTACCTTGCGGTTGCCCTCCTCGGGTAACGCACCACCGAAAAATGCGCGGGACTCTTTCTGCGTGAATAGCTCTTCGCGCAATGGCAACGAGCGGGACAATGGAATCGGCTCGGGCTTGGTGAGCCAGTCCTTGTCATACTGGAAAGTCATTTGTCCACCGTCATCCTGTATCAGCTTGCCGACGAGCTCCCCGCCAAAATAGACGTTGAGGCTGCGAGCCATACTTATCCTCCCCCGGGACTATGGGACGAGGACAGAGTGAGGCGCAAACCGAGCGTCTTTAAGACAGTCAGGGTCTTGCCAATTTGGCAGGTAGGTTTGCCGTTCTCCAGGTCGCTTATAAAGCGCATGCCGGTGCCTGATGTCAGGGCGAGCTCGGCCTGCGTAAGACCCATCGTCTTGCGCTCTTTTTTGACGAACTTGCCCAGTTCTTCCGGTGTTAATAACATTGGTGCACCTTTCTTTATTACCGTTCGGTAATATTATTAGGACTTCGGGCATCTTACAACAAAATATTCCCGATCGGGAGTATTTTCTCATGACCGGCTGCGTGGAGCGTATTTCTTCCCGAGCGGGAACATCAGCTCTAATCAATGCTGACAACCAGATCGCCCCTGAACCCGGAGCTGCGATTCTCCCCGGGATATCCGCCAGGATTGCAGATAATCCGAGTATCAAAAAACTCATAATCGCAAGGCACGTGGGTATGCCCGTGAACCCACAATTCGGACCGATACTTCTCGATCACATCTTCCAGTCGGCTAGCGAATGCAGGATTCAATGAATCGTTTGCGTATCGTTTCGCTACGGAGGTTGATGCCGGAAGGTGGTGTGTGACGACGACTGTCGGTCCATTGAACTCATTTTTCAACTCGCCCACGAGCCACGCTTTGCTCGCCCTGCGAACCAGGCACCCCCTTCACCGTGCAGATTAAAGTCGGTCCACAGCGTACAGCCCAGAAACCGAATTCCTTCGAGTTCGAGCGTATCGTTGTTAAGTATGTGGATGTCCGCAGGCGCCGCTGCCTTCAATTGATCGGTCAGTCCGATATCGTGGCCATAGAACTCATGGTTTCCCGGTACATAGATTACCGGCACTTTCGGAAACCGGCGAGCCGCCCATTCGATGCCACCCAAGCCAACACCAATATCGCCGGCGAGAATCACGACGTCAGCGCCAGTATCAGGGGGTGAAAAACCAGCGAATTCAGTATGCAAGTCGCTAAGCATGTGAAGTTTCATTACAACGGATATCGGGTAGTTTAACTGAACCTTAACACCCGACATACGTCGCAATACAAGATCCAAATTTGGTGGCCAAGGTTAGGCACCGAAAAAGGTACTATTGAATACTCCACGACCTCGGACACCGGGCATGAAAATCCCAGCGATTGGCCGTAACGACCCCTGCCCATGTGGCAGTGGGAGAAAATTCGAAGAATGTTGCCTGGGAAGGCGGGAATCTGTTCGGTCTGACAGGGGGGCGTCCACAGACCTGCACCAGCGCATGGAAGGCATGCACTTCGGGTCACTAAATGAAGCTCAGGAGTTTGTCGGGCGCCATACGCAACAGCAAAATCAGAGGCCGCTCGACGAGTTTCATGGTTTGTCACCGGAGCAGATGCACCGCTTGCTGCACTTCCCTTTTACGTCACCGGAGCTGATCCGGTTTCCTGAGGTGCTCGACACGAAACCGACAGCCCCGATAGTGACCCTTTTGGGCATGTTGCTTGAGGCTATCGGCGAGAAGGGATTGAAACCGACTGCAAAGGGAAACCTGCCCCGGAAGTTCTGCCGGGAGGCTGCCCTTGCCTATTGGGGCGAAGAGGTCTACCGGGAGAATACGCGCTTTGGTGGCATCAACCGGGAGGAGGATTTTTCGGACTTGCACATCACTCGCCTGACGGCAGAGCTCTCAGGGCTGATCCGAAAGTATAAGGGCCGGTTCATTCTCAGCCGCAACTGTCGTGCGCTTTTGACCGGGAAAGGGCTGGCCGCACTCTACCCCCGGTTATTCACAGCGTATGCCGAACAATTCAACTGGAGTTATCGGGATCGTTACCCTGGGCTCCGGTTCATTCAGACTGCATTCCTTTTTACGCTTTATCTTCTGATGCGTTATGGCGATATCTGGCGACCTCATGAGTTTTACGAAGGCAGTTTCCTGCGCGCCTTTCCCATGCTGCTGGACGAGTTACCGCAGCACGCGGTCTTCACTCCGGAGGAAGAGGTCCGCCGCTGCTATACCTGGCGCACACTTGTGCATTTTCTCGGCTTTTTTGGTCTGGCTACGGTGGAGCCTGTTTCCGACAAGCACTTTTGTCACGAGTATCGGGTGAAAAGTCTGCCGCTATTGCACGATACCGTGCGGTTTCAGGTTTCCGGACAGTAATCTTTGGCTTCGTTCGCGTCCGGAATTGATGCGGTTGCAGTTGCACATCGTCATCGTGGCGCCTGAGAATAAATTAAGTCACGCAAGACTCACGCAAAGGTTTTTTTGAGGAGCATTGGGAAATCGCTTCGCAGTGCTCGTAATGACGAACAATTACAGGAACTTGAAATTGGTGGCCAGGGGCGGAATCGAATTAGACT